>Ga0209992_10001672_pt1 | contig 22392 bp, 39 predicted proteins | sample 2SBtaG_2_FD_182564 | JGI IMG/M metagenome (GOLD analysis project Ga0209992, IMG submission 182564) | Deep subsurface microbial communities from Kolumbo volcano to uncover new lineages of life (NeLLi) - 2SBTROV12_ACTIVE470 metaG (SPAdes)... | ecosystem: Environmental > Aquatic > Marine >... | reverse complement strand
CCTAAATCGACAATCGCATTACTAGCTGGTGTTAATGCACCATCTGTTAAAATTAATTGATTTTCATTACCTGCATAAAAATGAATTGTGTCAGCAGTTTCAAAATCTATTTTCGTTTGGTCATCTTCTCCAATCTTAACATCTGTTGCTAAAATTGAAGTAATTGTTGTTTGGGCTGCGGATATTGCAAAATCTATATTATCATTTGTTGTATCATAAGTTACACTAATACCACTTTCTGTATTACTAGAAAGCATATTAGTTCCAACTGTATCTCTAATAAATGTTGCTAATGCTGTTCCATCTACAGTTATTGCGTCTGCTTCAAGTGTACCATCTATATCAGCGTCACCAGAAATATCTAAACTAGCACCATCAACTTCACCAGTTACTGTAATTGAATCTACAAAAGCATCTTTCCATCTTACGCCAGTAGCACCTAAATCTACATCACTATCTGATTGTGGACCAAATATATTATCACCAAGATAAACTTGTTCTGTATTGTTTGCATAAAAATGTATTTCATCTGCTGTTTCAAAATCTATTTTGGTTTGATCATCTTCACCAATTTTAATATCTGTTGCAAGTAAAGATGTAATTGTTGTTTGTGCCGCCGCTAATGCAAAATCTATAGTATTATCACCATCTTGATAAGTTACAGTTATACCTGTTTCGGTATTACTACTAACCATTGCTCCTGTTGTATCAGCGATAAATTCTGCTAATGTTGTTCCATCGACAGTGATTGCATCAGCTTCTAGTGTTCCATCAATATCTACATCTCCAGAAAAATCACCAGTTGCTGCATCTAGTTCACCAGTTAAAGTAATATTAGTAGCGCCAGTTATAGCACCATCCATTGCAATAGCTCCATTGATGTCTATTGTTGTAGCTGCTATTTGTACTTCTGTATCTGCAACAATGTCTAATTGTCCATCTGTAGATGAATTAATATATAAAGCAGTATCTCTAAAAGTTAATTTGTTTGTACTATTTAATGTTAAACCTGTGCCATCAGTATGAGTTAAAGTTGTGTCAGAGTCAGCACCAAATTTTAAAACTGCTGAATCTGATCCTAAAATAAGATCATCTGGTAAAGTAACATCAGAACCATTATCTTCAAAAACTGCTTTGCTTGCTGGTAAAGTTACAAATACGTCTTTTGTTCCAGCACTAAAATCAGTTGCTGAATCACTATTAGAGCTTGTAATAACACTTGTTCTTGCTAATGTGTCAGTAGATGCGTCAGTAACTGTTCCTAATCCTACTTCCCATTCATCTGCATCACGATTAACAATAGCATAATATGTTGTGTTACCATCACCAACCCCTGCAACAAACGTTTCAAATCCTGAAACAGCTCCGCTTAGATTAAGGGTACCTGTTCCAGTAGTTGTTGATGTTTCTTTTACTCTATCATTAAGTACTAGAGCCATTTGTTATCCTTTACGCTAATCGTAGTATAGCATTACTTGCGTCTGCTGTTGGAAATTGAATTGTAAATGTTCCACTTGTTGACGTTTTATCGCCTCCAAAATCCAATACACATACCGCTTTATTTGAATTGCTACTATTATAAACTAATGCTCCACGAGCTGTAATTGTTGCTGATGTAAATGATATATCGGCAAAATCACAAATAGCAGTAGTTCCAGAAGTTGTTGGAGTTACCGCTGTAAGTGAACCACCACCAGCTGTGTATGTTCCTGAATCAGAAACTTCATTTGTGCTGGAATAAGCAGTTGTTGAAGCACTTAAAGTAGCTGAACTTGAATACAATGCAATTTTAAACGTATCACCAGTCGTGGCTGTAAAATCATGCCCTTCCTGGAGTATTTCTTGTTTAAAACTAGTTGCGACAGCTTGAGTTATTGCCATGTTTTCCTCCTATGGGTTTTTTGATTGCAAAGGAGTTCTCAAAGCTCCTTGCATATATTCATCTCTTCTATGCCTTCCTTGTTGTTCTATCATCAAGTCTTGAATGGCACGTTGATATGATTGTTCATATAATTGCAGCATTTCAGCTGGTCCCTTCAAGAATTTGAAGGCTTCTGCAAGACATCCATAAAGCAATGCTGACGGAGCATTATCTCCCAACCATGAGGTTGTGTTAGAACTAGATAGTCTTGTTGGTAATCTAGTAATTCCTAATTCTATATTATATGCTGAATCTGGCGTTGGCGCAAGATAAATTGTGTTATCATCCCACCACGCCCAATATTTTGGTGTAGATGTTGAAGCTCTGTTCGGCCAGTATTCATTCATAAAACTTAAATCTCTTTGTTCTAAAAATGTCCTTGTTGCTGTACCAGAAGCAGGATAAATGTGAACTGTTCTAATTGTAGCCAAAGATGTTGGAGATGGATTAGATCCACCTGGTAGTGATAAAAAAGGTGTGCTCGCTGTTAATGACGCGTATTGATGTGATTTAAATGCATCTATATCAATGCTTCTAAAAATTCTATTTTCAGTATGTTCAATAAAATCATCTGTAATAGTTGAAGATAAAACATCAGTGCTTGTTTCAGTATAATTTAAAATTTGTGTTGTTAATTTCGCGTATGTCGTCATGATGTGCTCACTGTTACTGTTCCAATCATTGGAACAACCGTTGGTGGTTTTTTCACTTCTAATTTCATTGTATTGTTATGATCAAAAAATCCAACACCACCGACATTGACTTCAACTGGTTCATTTCTAGCCGGCCTTGCATCTCTTAAACTTTCTGCATCCACAGCATGTTTACTTGGTTCATCTTGAGGGTGTCTTGTTTCAAATTCTGATTTATGAACCATAGAACCATTCCATTCTTTCATCATTTCTTTATAAGGAAATTCTAACCCACTTCTATCAGAAATTGCTTTTGCGTATTTACCTTTAGCGTGTGCCATTAGATAACTCCCCTTTCAGGTATAGCATAAAAACTGGAACGTGGTCTATCTTCTTCTGAAGCACGTTGCCATTCTTCATCATAAATTTGTTTTAACATTGGTGTTCTATCTGGTGCTTTTTTAATTGATACATAATAAGCCATTCCTGCTGTTAAGCATGGAAGAAAACGAGTTGGAATATCCAATTCATCTTCATAATCACCAGCGTCTTGAATTTTTGTTAAACCCCAATATTTAAAAGTATCCGCAGCATCAGGCGTTGGATATAAGTATAAAGTTGGAGTTGATTGTCCTCTTAATAAATAATATTGTGTGGGAGTTGCTTCCGTTGATTTTTTAGAAATGTTTAAATATTCAGCACGACTAATTCTATCGACTTCAATATCTACTGTTGTATCGGAAGCTTTGTAAACAACAGCTTCTAAAATATCTATAAGATCTGAATCAAGCGTATAGCTTGTTGTACTTGCTGTTAATGTTTGTGTACGTAGCTCAACCGTCCATAGGTTAATGCCTCTATTAGCCCATTCGGCTAACAAAAGATTTAAAGACCTTCTTGCTGATTTTAAATCATAACCTGATCGTGAATGTAATCCACATCTTTCAAAAGCTTCTGATATAATTTCATCAACGTCTAGGTTAAATGAATTAGTTCCTGAAGTTGCCATTTAAAGCCTCTCCTGTTAATAAATCTTTTGAAATTCAGCTACAATTGTATACATATTTGCTGCGTCAGCGGTACTTGGAACCACAAGATTAACATCACTTTGGTTACTATTACTAGATTTGTCTGCTGGTATACCACCAAATTCTCTAAAGTCCCAATATCCTGTTCCTGTTAATCCAATTATAGGAATATCTCCATCTGAATCTTCTTCATCTAAACGTGCATATGAGTCTCCTCCATCACCGCCTTGACAAGAAAACCAAATTCTAAGTAAAGCTAAGTGTGCTACAGAAGTTCCATCTTCTCTAGCATCCATTGCTGATACATCACCAAAAACTGTTGTTGCACCTGTTCCATCTGATTGATTGACTATTTTGATTGTGACGCGATTATCGTTTTGTTGTAGGATCGTCGGTCCTGTAACTGTATCTGCCATGTTCCCTCCTTAATCAAGAACTGTGGGGCCGAAGCCCCACTATTTATTTATTTTATTCGTATACGTTTCTGCTCATGCAAACATGATGAACGTTTACTGCTTCTGCAGCACTCGCACCAGCTTCAATTCCAACATATGGAATGAAATCCACATCGTCAGTTAAAGCTGCTGTTTTAGTAGCTGCTGTTGATGGTTGTACTGCTGTAGCAGTTGTACCACCAGTTGACCCTGCTGTATTAGCAACATTATATTGTATACCATTTATAAAAATAGTAGCTTTTCTATCGCTGTCTATTTCTATTTTTAAATGATACGGTGTGTTTGCTGCAACAGTTACTGGTAATGCAGTGATATAATCAGTGCCTCCAATACTATGAACAAAATGCCAAACAGCATAATCAGTAAATGCTTCTGAGTTAGTAGCATCAGTTTGATATTTAAAATATGCTTGATCATCATCAGTTGCAATTAATTGATCATTAGTTAATTTTAATCCTGCCCAAACTTTTTGGTTATCAAGTGCTGGTAGCATAATTGAACATTCCCAATGCACTTCATTTTCAGTTCCCCATTGAACACCACTCCAAGCTGTAATTGCTCCAGTATCTGCTGTTCCATCATTATCTAAATGAGGTGCAATAATTGCTTGATCTTCATCTGCTCCAGCAGTTGTTGCTAGAATTCCACCTGTAGTAGCACCGAATGTAATTAAAGCGGATGTTATGTTAGTTCCAAGTGCTTCAAAGTCATAACTTAAAGTTCTTTGAACTTCAGTTGTAGCTGCTTGGTCTAAGTTAGCATTTAGTCCTGGTCGTCTTGCAAACCATTCTTCTAAGTAATAACGTCTTGCATCTTTTGCAGTATCGCCTACAGTTCTATTATGCTCAACACCTGTTGAAGCAGTAGTACTGTATAATTTATAATTATTTTTGGATCTTACTGGACCCGTAAAACTTGTATTAGCCATAATTTTTTCCTCGGTCATATAGACCTATCGTTACACAGTCTCTATATCGTCTGCCTAGTCAGTCTGTATAACTAGTTAATACTAGGTATAAATGGGGCGGACGAGCCGCCCCATGGTAATCAATTAAGCACCTGGTGATCCGAAGATACCTCTCCAGTCAGACCAGCCGAAGCTGTATCTTTCTCGAGCTTTGTATCTAACGTTACCAGTCTCAAAGTCACCTTCCATTTTAGTGGAAACAGGTGTTCTTTGGAAATGCTTCAAGCCGTTAGGAGCATCGGTTTTGATAAAGAACGCATCAGTATCAGTTAAATAATTATTAACTACATACCCTTGCGGTATCATTCCCATACTCTTATTAGCATTGATATCATTATCAGCAGTAGCTGGTCTCAGTTGCGACTTTAAAAGTCTCTCAGCTGTAAATTGAAGATTTACCGGAATAATCATTTTCATGCCGTTGAGAGCAACTTTCATTCCTCTGTCATCGGTAATTCCAGCAATATCAATTAGAGCTTGCTCTAGAGATGTTTCGTTAAGATCCGCAGCAGTTGATAGCTCATTCTTAACATTTCCGCCAGTAGTTGGATGGGCAGTAGAAAATAATTCTACTCCGTCTCCACCTGTGTAAGAGCTGCTAAATCCGTTGTTTAAAACGTTTGCTGCTTTTACTTGCTTAGCGTTCATCATAGAACGTGCTAGTGCTTTAGTATAACGAGAACTGATTTTGTCGTAAAGGTTGTCCTCTACTGCTTCTTCAGTAATTGAGAAAGCAAGTGCTAGGGTTTCGTGAGTGTATCTCGCAGTGAAACTTTCAGAAGCTTCGTCATAACTGACCATACTTCCTTCTGGTTTTACTTGAGCATTCCCGAAACCTGATAGCATTACTTCTTCTTCGAAAGCACGATCAGAATTTTCAGTATCGAAAATTTCTGCGTGCTGATTGTCGTAACGGTCGTACTCCAAACCAAACAGCGCATTAAGGCCAGGTTCGAGTTCTTTGACCAGTTGTGATCTAGAAATTGCCATTTAAGACTCCTTAACCTAATGTTGCTGCTAGTAAGTAAGAGTGTTCGCCAACGTTTGGTATTACATACGCATTACAGTTAGCTGAACTAGTGTCACTATTTTCTGGATCTTTAGAGATGCCAATTTGCACCCAGTTTCCAGAAGTAGTTACTGAAGTGGTATCTAACTCAGCTGTAGAATTTCCAGTAGCAGTACTACCAGAAAGTCCGACTGCGTCAAAACCTCCAAAGTTCATTGCTGCTGTTCCCGTTCCATCATGTTGAACCTCAAATACAATTTGTGGGTCATCCCATACATAAGCTACTATATCAGAAGCATTTGTGCTTGCTGGATAATATTTAGCAAATGTAGGTTTTGATGTAGTTGGATCAGTATAAAAGCAACCACTAAATACTCCAACAATTAAACCAACTGTTCCAGATGAGTCAGTAGCACGTTCAATGCCACCAGCTGTCACTGCAAGAACTGGTTGACCACGGAAAATGTTTTGTCCGTAGTTAGCTGCAATAGAGTATTCTCTTGTACGAATCGTTCCGCCGGATAAGTGACTTACGGGTCTGAACCCGAAAGCTGCATCTTTATTTGCCATTGGAATAATCCTCCATATTATTATTTTTAATTCGATGGAGAATAACCTAAAAAATTAAGTTTTTCTGTTGCCACCGAAGGTTACACGACTTTGCCTTTCAGGTTTACTGATTGGCATACTGGGATGTTGTTCCTTCAATAGATCGTTTTCTATTGCGTCATTCCTATCTTGCGTTTTTTGCGCAAAATAAGCCATACGTTCTTCCACGATTTCTTCCGGAATCTTGGCCAGTAATAATCCCCCAACCCCAATAACGCCTTGATATTTACCTTCCTGTATCGTTGGATACTGACTGTCGGCATCAGCTCTTACAAGCTCAAAACCTTCTCTTAGTCTAGCAGTTAAGTTTTTAACATCTGCTTGTCCTAAGGTCTCAGCACGTATCCACCTATATTTGTACCCATCGGGTGCAGGTGGCGCGTCTAGAGATGACGGTGGTGCCCATGGTTTCCTTCGAGTCGTTTTGTCTCTAGAAAGGGCAGCGCGTGGAGTCTTCGTTTCATTTATTTTATTCATATGCCTACTCCTTCACGTATTTCGCATATTCTTCAAGTGGCACACCTAATTTTTTAGCTATTGCTACTTGTGACGGTGTGAGTCTCACTGTATTGCGTCCAGATCTTGTTGTTCTTGTAGCAGAAGCAACAGTCTGAACGGGCTTGTTACTTCCTTGAACATCCCCTCCATCGTTAAACTTATGGGGAAACTCATTACGAATGCGTTTGTCAATTTCTTCGTAGTAATCATCACTTGTAGGGTTGAATCCTTCTTCCTCCACAAGTTTTTTGTGAATACCAAACGAAGCATATGTCATCGCTTCATCTTTCCCAAACCATTCGTTCTTCTGTGCCCATTGTTCGGCCTTCGGATCGGGTTTAGGTGGTTGTACTGTATTTTGTACAGGTTGATCACCTATTTGTCCAGTACTTTTTAACGATTCTTCATATTTTTTTCGTTGTTCTTCTGTCGCTTTTATACGTTCTTCTTCAATAGCGAGTTTAGCTAACGCTTGATTTGCTGCAACTTGAGCTTCAACGTCGCCTTTTGCTACAGCATCTTTTAACTGTATTTTTGCAGACTCTAATTGTGATTTAACACGACCAGTGAATTCATTGACATAACCATCATCTAGTTTATCAAACTTATCTTGAAGATTTTCGTTTTCATTTTTAATTTGTTGAGCAAATTTTATAGCTTCTTCTTTTTGACGTTCTGCTTCACGTATTTTGTATGTTAAACGATCAATACGTTTCTTAACGCCTTCACTATATTCTTCGCGTTCATCTTTTTTATCTTCTGTCTCTTCTACTTTCTCCGTTGTTTTAGTTTCTTTAGTTTCTTCTTTAACTTCAACAACAGAATTTTTATCCTCTTTTAATTCAACATCTACTGATGCGCCGGATGTATCCAGTTCTATTAAAGGATCTTTTGATTGTGCTTCGGGCATGGGTTCCTCTCCATGTTAATGGGTTACTGGCGATAAAATACTTTCAGGATCATCAGTTGTTCCTAAAATTTCATCGTCATTTAAAATGCGCAATTCCCCGCCTTCAATGTTTAAGCGTGAACCAGCGTAACGGGCAAATATTACCCAATCTTTCTTCTTACACCAAGGACCATTTGGAAAACGTTCCTTATCGTTATAAGCATCAGGTCCAACTTCCAAAACAAGACCAACGTTTGTTGCAATTTGTGTTTCTTCAACCGTTTTGTCGGAAAGCAAAACACCACCTTTTGTTTTTCCTTTTCCACGATGAGGTAATACTAAAATACGCCAACCTGTTGGTTTAGGTAGTTTTGATGCTTCAGGAATATCTTTTTCTTTTTTCTTTTTATTGTCGTTTATTTCTTTTACACGTCTCTCAGCGACGTGTTTCGGTAAAATTAGATTCATTGTCTAGCTCCTGTTTTTTTAGCAGGTCCGAGAGTTCCTGTTCAATATAATTTAATGTTTCAAGTTGACCTAAATGATTTTGATAATCATTCCAATCTTTAACTTGATTACTAGTTATTATCTCATTGATTTGAGTTTGTCTAGTCCTAATAATTTTAAATATTCTTTCTGCTAATCGTACTTCATCCATTTATTCCTCTTCAGATTTTGGTGTTGCTTGTCTGGTACCTCCCACATAGAGACCAAACCATGCTGCCCCTGCTCCTACAATTACTGACACAAAAGCCGATTGAGCATTTGTTGGATCAGGTAAAGCCATAAACCATTCTGTCGTTCTATAAAAAGCAAACCCATAAAGAGTTATTAATAACCTTGGAAAAATTCTCCACGCTGTTAATCTTTGTGGTGTAATCACTTTCTTTCTTCTTTTTGTCTCAAAGATTCTTTCATAGACATATCTAAAAGTTCTTGTTCTTTTTTCATATGAGTATAAAAATCATTATCATCTTTCGCAACAGGAGTATTTTTTTTCATAGCCCTGTTACGTTTAGTTAAAAACCATCTGTATTGTTTATTAACCATTATTTTTTCTTAATTAATCCCATTGCACCTTTTCCGGCTTTGATGCCGAAGCTAGCTGAGCAGGCGATGTATAAGAGGTGTTTATAATAATCCGGGAGTTGCTGAAGTGCAACAAACCCTCTCTCAACATGCTCTGTCATTCCGGGAAAAAATACTAAAACGGCAGGCCCAAGTAGACAAATTAAAATTAGTTCGTCTTTCCACGACCCTTTCATTTGGTCTACGGCTGATGCCTCCCACGAAATTTTACCGGCTATTTGGTCTTGTTTTAACTTAGTTGCCGCTTGAACTTCCGTAAGTTTTAATTGAGCTTTAGCTTTCTTCGTATCAACGAAGCCTTTAACGGCGTCACCAGCGACGCCGAGTAAAGGTTTTAATAAAAGTCCCAACATGGGCTAAGCTGCTCCCCCACCTGTCATTTTGTAAACGACAAATAGAACAACAACACACACGATGCCGGCCTTGATCCAATCTTTCATTGACCAATCCGACCACTCCTTTAAGTGCGCCCATAAATCTTTAATTAGTTTCATATATCCTCCTAATGTTCGGTTAAATTTATATCAGATTCAAATTCAACCACTTTTTCTTCAGTTTTCAAAACTTTTTCAAGTTTATTAACCGCTTCTTGTATATCGTGCTCACAATTTAAGCAATTACAAGACGAACATTTGCCACCATCCCCATGATGACATTCATGTTCACAATGTATGCAAAGAGACATTAGTGTATTGTCTCTTTTTTTATATCATACACTGAATTTTCTACTCCTTCAGCAAATAAATGTAACATATCCGCTGTTTGATCTGGTCCAAGAATATTTAAATAAATATTTCTTGCTACAATCATTAAACAAGCACTCACAACCATTGGATCAGCTTTATACTTTTCCGCAAAATTAAGAACATCGTCTAAAACCATATTTTGTGAAGGTCTTTTATCAATTTTTTTAATTATTGTCATTGTTTCTTTTTCTAGATTGAGCTAAAGTTGTTTCAGAACGCAATTCTGCAATGTCTTCTTGACTTTGGATCTTTTCTTTGTCCATTTTATCTTTTTGTTGTAGTTTTTCACCTTCAAAATTAAGTTTTTCTGCATCTAAGTCAAGTTTTTTCTCATCCATTTCGTTTCTTTGTGTAATTTCTTGCGCTCGAAGATTTAATTCTTGTTGTTTTAAATCAATTAATGGATCAGAATCTTTTTGACCAAGATATTCTTGTTCTTCTGCTACCAATTCTTGTGTTAATTGCACAATTCTTGCTGCAATTTCCTTTTCATTTTGCATTTGGAATTGCTGCATTAGTTCTGGAGGTATTTGACCACCAAATTGTTGCGCTTGTTCCTGCATAACTTGTGCATTTTTAGCTTCAATTTCTTCTCGTGCAAGTAATGATATGTGTTCTGAAATATGTGATTGCAAAATACCCATTGTTGGTGGATTATTTGCCACTAAAAATGAACTCATAAATGCTTGGTGTGCATCTATGTGAGCCGCATGATCCTGTCCAGGAAAAGCTTGTAGTTTCATCATTTGCAAAGATTTTGAATTTTCCATCCCAGGATCTTCTGGTTGCGGCTGCTGGGGAGGAGGAAGTATCATATCTATATCTCTAACACCTAATGCTTGATACATTCGTCTGAATGCTTCATGCATGTTGTGCATTTGAGGATTTGATACCGCCATTTGTAATTGTGTTTGCGCTAACGTAACTCGCTGCGCCATAGAAAAAATGTTTGGATCAGAAACGGGAAGTATGTCCACACGTTCATCAAAGTCTTGTTGTTTAATAATTCTATTACCGCCACGTACAGCATAAGGGTACTCAGCAGGCATAGTTTCCGATAATACTTGTGCCAATAATTTAAATTCAACTTTTTGTGCGTAATGTAAACGTTTATGTATGGCGTTCATTACTTTCGTGCCACGTTCCATTATGGCCATTGTTGTGCCCACTGGATTTGCTTGTGAACCTTCACCCATTTTGTTATCAGCAATCGCTGCAAAACGTGTTCCCGCTTCAACAACAAAACCTAAAAGTGCAAACAATGTTTGACTAGGCTCTTTGTAAGGTATCAACATCAAGGATTCGCGGATCGCGCCTCCCGGTGCATCTACATCCCTGAACTCTCCCGGTTGGAGGGGTTGATCGTCGTCGCGAACTCGCAGCCCTCTCGCTTTAAATCCGGCAGGGAGATTGGACAACGTACCAGCGTCGATAAGTTGACGGAGGGCTGATGTAGCTGTTCTTGATAAGCCCCCGAGCATGTGGATAAGACCAAAGCCATAAAAACCCAAACCAGGCAAAAACTTGTAGTGTACAAAATATTGTATTTTTTTACGAAGAGGGTCTTGTTCTTTGTAGTTACGATAAATGGATAAAACTTTTCCAGATCCTTCATCGATAGTAACGACATACGGAAGTTTAATACCAGTTGTTTCACCTGTTTGCGAATCTTTATCTTCGAAACCTGGTATGTCCAAATCGCAATGAAATTCCAATAAAACAATTTCTTCTGAATTAGCTGTTTCTTCCGCTCCTGATAGTTCATCGTATTTATTCCTCGCATCGTTTTTGTCAATTGGTTGCATTGATATATCAATATCACGGTACATACCACCGACTTGTTTTTTACGTAAATCATTACCCATTATTTTTACAACATGAGTTATACGTTCACATGATTCCATGTCAGTTGAAACATAAGGAATAACTACGTCTTCTGCAGGAACAAACTTAGAAACAGCTCTTCCTCTAACACCATCATAATATACTTTACGGAAAGAACTTCCGGAAAGAGGTAAATGAAATAACATTTGATCAAGTTCTTGGTCATATTCTTCCATGACGTAAGATATTTGATAATTCATAAATTCTTTAACACGTTGAGATTGTTCTTCCACTTCCGGCGTAATCTCTCCAACAATTTGTGTTCTTACCGGTCCTTCTGGTGGAAGTAATTCTTTATATGCTTGTGCTTGAAATTGTGTTACTGTTTCTGCTAGTAATGGATGTGTAACTCCGGTTGCACCGGCAAATGGTTTTGTTCTATCTTCATATTTAAATCCAAGTAAATCTAAACCATCTGTGTATGATTTTAACCATTCACTACGAGCATCTTTATCGTATTGATAATCACCAACAAGTCCACCCGCTAATGATTCTAATTCATCTTCAGGAATAAGTTCTGCCAAGTTTGCGTTAAACGCACCCTGTTCAGATGTATCTTCCGCTGGGTTAACAATTGCTGAACCATCGTCCAACATAATAGTATTTTCATTACCACCTGGAACAGATATTTCTGTTTCTGAATTTGGTTCAATATTTAAATCAATTAATTCGTTTTCTTTTTCAATAGCCATTGTTATCTAGGGTCTCCTATCAATTCAATATATTTCATGATTAATTCATCATCATTATCAGGCACAGGTTCACCAAGATTTAATAATCCAGAAATCATTTTCATTCGAAGCACAGCACTCATAAGATCTTCTTCTTCACCCATTTCAGCTGCTTGCGCAGAACCTGAAAATAATGATCCAAGTCCTTTTCGTGGTTGTTTTATTGTTGGAAGTTGACTTGCAAAAACTCTATCCGGTCCATAGTGAACATCGCCTTCTAGAACATCTAGATAACTTGGTCGTGTTAAATCAAATATATTTTTAACAGCCATTATTTTACTCTTTCAAATCCCACATCTCTTCTTAACATAGGATCAGATCTCAAACCTAAAAAAACATCTAATTTTTCTTTAAGAGATGATAATCCTTTAGGTACAATATATCCTGTTTCTTTTCTCATGGTTTCTTCGAAAGAAGGAGTAATCGCTGATAACTGATCTATAATTAAATTAATATTTTCATCAGATGTATTTCCTTGTTCACGAGCTATTTGCAACGCAATATTAATAATATTATCGTCTGTTATAGTTCCATAGGTGCTGTCTCTTTCCATTTCTGGATCACCTGTTGCCATGTCTTGTCTTCTTTCCATTTCCGTGTCCATCATTTCTCGTTCTAGTCTTTCCATACGATCTTCAAAACCACCATTAGCATAGCCAAGTGGTCTTGTCATATAATCTATGTTCATCATTCCTCCTTGGTTTTTTTGTTCTATACTTTGCATAAGTTCTTCATATTCCGGTGTTCCTTCTTCTGGTAATTCACCACTGCCCATTTCTGATGTAATAAGTAAATCTATTCCAGGCACTCTTGCGAAAACACCTTTGGCAACCATTGTAGAAATAGCTGCTAACATTTTACCTGCTTTTGCCACGTTACCAGATTTAAATAATTTATCCACTTGTGATAAGGCATAATCTAAATTAAGTTGCTGTGCTTTATTTAAAGTGTTTCTACCTGTTTCGCGTATTTGTGTATAAATTTTAGATTGTATTTTAGGTTTTCTAACACCAACAGCTGATTCTGGTGTCATAAAAACATAATCATACATTTCATTTAATGCTGTATTAATCATTCTTCTACTAGCCCCTTTACCAAAATCTGGTAAAGCACTTCTTACATCTTTTGCATAATTTGATAAAAATCCAGAACTTCGAATTGTATTAATTTGCTTATCAGTTAATCCTTTAAAAGCTGTCTCTCTAAATTTTTTTAATGCATTACTAAAATCTTTTGCATTATCAAAATCTGCAATCTTAGGAATGTTTTTAAATTTTTTAATGGTTGCTCGATTAATTCCTTTTTTTTCAAATGTTTCAAATATTTTATCATAACCCATTTTTCTTGTAACTTTAGATCCTCTTCGTAAATTATCTATTCTTGTTGTGTCTCGTACATAAGATGGATCATCTATTGCTTCATAAACATCAGTGATGTTTGCTACGTCTGTTGATAATTGCGGTATTTTTACTTTACCACCATTTGCATAAAAAGAAGCAATGCCACCTTTATTCATTTCCAATCCAAATTCTTTAAACAAATCAGACCTGACTACTTGCGCCAAATCATCATCACCAGATGAAATTGCGTCTCTTAATAGATCTATTAATTGTGCTACTCTATCATCTCTTGCCATAATATTTCCTACGCCGATAAGGCGGCTTGCGCCGCCACTCGGCTAACCCAGTCAGGGGTGCGTGCGATTGAGGCTGACTGGTAACTGTTTAAACTCATTTAGTAATACTCCATTTGTTCCCTGTTCCGTGGTTCGTCGTAGTAGTCATCGGGGAGTTGTATGAAGTTGCCTTGGCGGTAACGCAGTAATGCTTGCGTGGTTGAATCCACATAGTCATCATGGTCGCCAAAAGGAAAAGCCGCACACTCCTCTATCACCTCTTCTGCCCAACGCTCGTCCGGATACCATACTTGACCGGCCTCGAACATCGGTGCCACGGAATTTACCCGAACGTGTTTATCTTGTCCCCTACTCGGGGTGTAATTCACAACGGGAATTCCAGTTGATCTTAACTCATCTGTTAAAGGAAGTCCAGAGGCTTTTGCTTCCACAATCACTGTTTCCGGCTCCCAATACTTATACTTCTCCATAGCACGCTTTTTTAACTCTGTAAACTCCCATCTTCCTTTTTCTGCGTCCATTAATATAATATGCGGACTTGCTTTGTTAGGCGGTGTAAAAATACCCCACGTGGTGATGGCGCTGTAATCGGCCGTTTCTTTTTTACTAAACGCCGTATCATAACTTTGTATGACGTGTATCAGATCAGGTATTTCTTTTTCTTCCCACTTATTCCACCATTCACGCTTGATGATACTGCCCTCTTCTGCTGTTGGATTTTGCTGCCACTGTGCTTGCCATTTCTGTTCGGTCAGTGAAGCCTTGGTCGCGGTCAACGAATCAATGTCCCAGTACTCCGGCCAAATAGGTTTTTGACTTGGTAATATGGCTGGAAATTCTATAACCTCCCACTGATCTGCTTTAGGCTCTTTTGCTTGCGCGTCAATCAATCTGCCTGTTAAATCTTTCACGGACCAACGTGTCATAACAATGACAATGCTTCCTCCTGGCTGTAGACGTTGTCTTGGACCGGAGGTATACCATTCATAGGCATTATCAAATGCCGTTTCGGATAGTGCATCTTGTTCCGAATGCGGATCATCAATAATCAATAAATCTGCACCACGGCCCGTGATACTTGAACCAACGCCCGCTGCAAAATACTCGCCGCCTTTGTTTGTTTCCCAACGGCCAGCTGCTTTACTGTCCGCGGATATCGCGACTTCATTAAAAACTTGTTGATAGATTGGACTGTCGATAAGATTTTTCATTTTACGGCCGAAACGAACAGCTAGCTCTGTGTTATGAGTAGTTTGAATAATCTTCAATTGAGGATTATTGCCCACGAGCCACGACGGAAATAGGAAGGAAGCAAATTCTGACTTCGTATGCCTTGGAGGCATATTGACAATCAGACGCTTTATTTTTTTATCCTTAATTGCTTCAAATTTTTCTGCAATTTTTCGATGATGGTACCCAGATATGAAATCAGGCCACACATGTCGAACAAAAGGAATAAAATTTTTTTCCGCTTCATTTAATTTTTTTATGTGCTCTAATACTAACTGTTCTTGTAATTCGGCTTCACTATGCATAGCAAATTTTTTATATATTATTTTTATGGGATAATCAAGAAATAGGGGTCCCAATATATTATTTAGGGGTGGTATAGATTTTAGGGCGTGCGTTTCTGTCAAACAGGGCCGGAGCTAGAAAAAAAACTGTAGCTTCTTTATTATTTAGGGGGTTAGGGGGTTAGGGGGGTGGGGTTAATGGGCCAGCTGCAGCTGGCGTCCAGGACATATTGCATGTACCTGGACGCAAGGTTAATTATTCGTCTCTTTTTAATTGTTCCTTAAACGATTTATATTCTTTGGATAAGAATTGGGATCTGGTCATTTCATTTAACCAGTAACGATATCGATCAACTCGTAAACCGATATGCTCTTTCACTTGTTCAAGGGTAATCGAGTAAGTTTCATTGTGATCATCTTTATTATAAAAAGGTTTAATTCCCCTTAATGTATCCTGAAAGATGCAACGATAATAAAACTCCTTATAGTTTTTTTCTGTTAGTTCCCAGATTCCAACACTGAGACAATTAGACCTTAAATAAAAAGTAATGGGACTTAATTCATAAACAGTCTTCCCCTTTTTATCTTTGGACTTAAGATAACAAAGATTCTTATAATCTTTGATTTCTTCAAAATGTGCTACTAATGGCATATTATTCCTTTCTGTTAAAGTATTAAAATACTTTATAATAATAAACGAATGATATCAAATAAAAATAATAGAATAATAATAATAAATAATGGAAATATAATCACTGGGCCGCCTTTATTGTTCAGGTTATAAAAAACCCCGCTACATTGAGCGGGGTTCTTGGATATTGAATAATAATTAGTTATTCGTCATCACCATAAAAATAGTTCTCCTCCTCATAAGCATTCATCTCAGTATCAGGTAGATGATCAAAAGTATTACCCGTCTCAGCGATATGCTCCAAAACTTCCGCATTAGGATAATCTTTTAAAGCCAATTCAACAGAACCATATTTATCCATATATTTTTTTGATTGTTGACCGGCAAGAACGCTGCTTTGAGCATAAACACCCCAACCATAAACAACTACAGCATTTTCGTCACCATATGAGTTGTTGGCAGGTTCAATAGTATAATGTTTTCTAGTCATTTTGTTCCTTTCTATTAATCGTGGTCCGAGTCTATCAGAACTCGGACCACGAAACAAGGTTAATTATTGAACGTTTGATATTTTCTTATCAAAGCCAAAATATCTATCCCTTTCAATACCAAGACCAAAAGAACCTTTTACAGACTCTAACTCTTCCAAAGAAAAATAACCAAATTCTTTTTCATAACCATCAACCAAACCAAAAAAAGTTTTTGTATCGTGGTCATATTCTGTAGCATACCAAGTCCAAGAACCAGTTGGATCAAAAAACTTAGCGACTATTTCAGGGTCTTCAATATTTTCTTGAGAGCCAATTTTTTTAAATCGCTCTTCAATTTCCTTTGTTAATAGTTTCATTTTGTTTTCCTTTCTATTTCTTCATCGCTTGCAATTACATATGCAATACTCATACAATTAGGACAAACTACTTGTGCTTGTCCTTCTGGCAAACCCTCACTTTTTATAAAGTGTGGATTGTCTGGCTCAACCTCCCCATAGTCATATGACAAATAATTACAACTTAAACAATAATTTTGTTCTTCTTCATCAGTTATTATTCTATCAATTTTCATAGTTTTCCTTTCTATTATCCTATATTTATAGGACATATAAAAATATAAATCAACTAAATAAAAAAGGGGTATTCAGATTTGAATACCCCTTATCGAAGGAACTTATAAAAATATAAAGACTATTCATTATCCTTTCTGTTATGATAAGCGTTCCTCCTAGTAAGAATATTAATTAATTGTTGTGGGTTGTCGTTCATCTCATCCCAATCAATCATTAATACTTCATCACTGTCTATTTGATTATCAGAAAATAAATCTGATTGTTTCAAATCTCCATTTTCTAAATTTGGTTTTATTCTTAAATCAGGCATATCTTTTTTCATCCTCCACTTGTTCCTCTAACCATTCATCAGCAATAACTTGAGCTTGTTCCATTGTCTTCGCTGAATAATCAGTAAAGCAATTAACATTTTTACCACTATTAAAAACATTAAACGTTGCTGAACCATTCCATTCTATCTCAACTTGATATTCTGGATATTCAAATAATATTCTACTTTCACTTTTCATTTTTACACCTTTCTTTTAAAATGTCCTATTAATATAGGACATATAAAAATATAAATCAACTAAATAAAAATATACTTAATGCTTGATAATCGGTCGGAGGCACAAGTTCCAAGGAACAAGGACATTTGAACCCTTGTTCCTTGATTTCTCTTCCCTTATCTCCGCTATACAATTTAAGAACCTTTGACCACGTATCTTTAACTATATAATAATTTTTCCCATTTTCTTGAAAGTGCTTGTAATTCCAAGAAATTTGTAATGGAGAGATACTTATTGAATTTTTTTTAATACACTTTAATTCAAGCCAAATTGACACTCCATTCTTAATTCCATATAAATCTGGCACACCGCCGCCACCTCTATTTTCAATTCTAGTCCAATGGGCGTTGATATTTTTCATTATATCACGCCCAAAGATTGTTTCTGGTTTAGTTGTCATTTAATTGATTGACCTCTATCATCTATCAATTCGCATTTTTTCGTATAAATAGTATAATGCCCATTATCTGAATTATCACCTTCGTTTGTATCTTTCCCAAAATACAAACTACTAGATATTTGATAATCACTATATAAAGGTTTATCATAAATTGAGTTTTTATTTTCATCTTTTTCAAAACCAATACATTCCCTATAATGACTACATTGACCTAACCATTGGACAAATTGAACCATAACATTATTACAATCAAATCTAGTAATTGGCGTTGAAACATTACTCTTTGCTGTTTTATCAATTTTCTTTTTATAGTCTTTGAACCAATCAAAAGCTACTTTGGGAAAATTAACACCTCCCCAATGATGAAATAATATTATGCTTTCGTCATTGTCTGTATCTCTAAAAGATATACTTACTCTATCGCCCATTTTAAGCCCACCTTTCTATGCAATATTTCCATTAATTCAGTAAATCTATCTGAATCAAATCCAGCGTCATTTGTTGCCATTTCTTTAGGTTCTACTGTTTCATTCCATTCTTCTAATAAATCTATTAAACAAAAATAAAAATGGTCATCATCATTAAATTCAGAAGAATTAGAAGTATCAATTTTTATATCTAACATTTTATTTTTTCCTTTCTAAAAATGACACTATCCCATTATATTGAGATAGTGTCAAGGAAATAAATTTTAGTCTTCTGGTCTATCTTCAGAAGGTGGCGCAATCGCTGGAAGTGGACGTTGCCAAGTCAAGCCAAGCGGTTTTAATATATCGCCTAACAAATCTTTTAAATCTGAACCAACGTGAGCTTCCATAACGCTATCATTGGCGTTAGTTTTAACCGCCCTTAAATATGATATACGCTTTCCAATAGGAAGTTTTTCAGCTTCTTTTTCAGCCAGTTTTTCAGCCCAAGTTCTGATTTGTTCTTTACATTTTTTAGGAGTAATATCGTTTGACCTTTCATTACGATCAAAATGATAGTCTAAAGATTTTTTATAAGACACTTTTTTTCTTGAAACACGCCTGAAAAAAGTTTTTGCCTTGTTTTGAGCTTTTTCAAGTTCTTGCTCAGCTTTCTCTAAATCAGTTATAATTGTATCAGCGCCAATCTTTTTAGCTAGATTTTTTTCCGCTGATTCGGTCATATCCGCAATAGTAGAAGATAACAACATTTCCTCTTTTTCTATTTCGGGATTTAAAAGTTCATTTATTTTACTTCTAAAATGGTCTCTTTGATATACTTTCATTTCAGCCATAATTTTCCTTTCTTTTTATAATTTATATCCCATTAATATAAGATATATTAATTGTCAAGCACAAAACCAGAATAATCTTTCTTTGCTTTTCCTTTTGCTAAAAGTCCTGCAATAACATTATTTCCGTCAAGAAATCTCAAATCGCTGTCGTCAGCGTTTATAACTTTATATCCTTTGTATTTTTTTGGTAGTGATTTTCTAAACACCGCTGATATATTTCCGCCTTTTTTTAAAATATTAAATGCTTCTTTTTTATTATCTTCATTTAATGAATATGTGATATGATAATTACTTGGCAATTTCCCATTAACATAAGATAAAGCTCTTTTATAGATTTTACTATAATCATAAAAAGTAATATTTTTAAATTCCTTCATTAATCCTGTTTTTTCCCAAGATAGATCAGACGTTCCATTTAATCTTACACAAGGAATTAAATTTCTACTTTCAGCTTTTACTATAAATGATTTAATTTCTTTTCTAATCTGATTTAAAAATGTTTCCCTTTCTTGAATATACCACCTTGTTTTATTTATTCTGCCTTTTTGCACGCTACTAAATGCGCCAAGTCCAGCTGTATATAAACACGCTTTTTTACAACCTTTTGAGGCTTGAGGGCAAACATTAAAACCGCTTTGATTATTAGGCGCAAGATAGAGAATAGCTGTTAAATATCCATATTTTTGACCTTTTACTGTTTTGGCGTTATTATCAATATTTAAAAGTTTTTTTGATTTAATAAATTTTAACTTTCTCATAATTATCCTTTCTATTATTCCCATATAATTAGGATAAAATAAAAATCAAGTTATTTTTTCTATTGACTTATAAATTAATGGGATTATATAAGATAAGTTAAAGAAAGGAATAAAATGACATTTAACTATGAAAAAAACACATTAAAAATTTATGATGATAAAGGTAAGTTGTTTTTTCATCTTAATCTTAATCCTTCTTTTAATGATCTGAGTGCGGCTGCTATGTGGACTGATCTTGAAGAAGATATAAAGTATCTTGGTAATGAGGATTGCCGACAGCTTTGGCGATTTGCTAAATCACTTACCAAGTTAGCTTATAAGTGGAAGATAGTTGTAAGAAGAACACCAACAGAAGAAATGATTGATGATAACACAATCGGAATAGGGGAATTAAAATGACTGAAGAATTATTTTGGAGGCGGGTTTCTAATTTGTGGACAATTTATCATAGCATTACAGATGATTTAGTGTATAAAGCTATGTGGAAAAGAAAGTTAGAAGAATTAATGCAGAAAGGATTTGAAAAATGAACATATTTTTTTTAGATAAAACACCAAGTTTTTCAGCGCAATATTTGTGTGATAAGCATATACCTAAAATGCTACTGGAATCAGCGCAAATGTTATCGACTGCTGTTCAAAATTATACAGATAGAATAGAAGAATTATATAAACCAGCTTATTCAAACCACCCTATGACAAAATGGGTAGGATTTAATCGTGATTGTTTTAGTTGGGCTTTAGGAAATGCATTATGGATTAATAATGAATATGAATATAGATTTAAGAAAAAACATAAGTCATTTAAAATTATACAAAATATTTTAGATAATAATTATATAAATGATATACCAGATGGGTTTTTTAAAGAACCTCCTCAATGTATGCCAAATGAATATAAGGACAATGATTACGTAACTGCCTATCGTAATTATTATAAAGGCGAAAAAACTTTCGCTAAATGGGAAAAGGGCAGATCACAACCAGAATGGTGGTAGAAATGACAAGTTTCAGTATTAGATTAGACATACCAGATACAGATTTAAGAGAAGCGGATATTTCTTATTTAATTGATAAAGCATTAAGACCAATTATCGACACAGACAAATTTGAAAACGTTGAAATCGATGTGGTTGATATAACAGAAGGATTTGAAAGATGAAAACTTTTAAAGAAAAAAGTTATACAATAAAAATTTGGGAACAAACTCCAGAAATGGATTATGAAGATAGAAATTTTGATGAACAATTTGAAGGACGAGGAACTTATGGATATGAGGTATTTAATCCAAAAGGACAAAGTATTTATAAAGATACTTCGGATATGTGGGACGAAGATGCCTGTTATCAAAATGCTTGTCAAGATGTTGACGCGGATCTAGAACAAAAAGGAGAAATAAAATGAGTAATGAATTTGATTGTAGTGTGCATAATTTTTATAATCACACAGTAAAAGAATTAAAAGAAATGAAAAAAGATTTTTTAGAATATACTGTTAGCGAATTTGTAAATCGTTGCGATAGTGCTATAGGTTTTAAAGAATCTACTGCTGATATAGAAAATTGTAAATCATTAAAGGAGTGGTTAGATAAATGGCAAGGGGCAACAGATGATGACCTTGCTTACCAAATGGCTGAAGAACATTTTAACGAGGAATGGAACGAGGGAGAAATAAAATGAAATACGAACAACAAGATAGCAGAGTGTGTATGCACTATGTGGCAGATAGAATAATGAATATTTTATCTGAACCAAAAAAAGAAATGGAAAAGGCGTTAAAGGAATTTCACGAGGAAATGATCTATAACTTGGGAATTAACTCAATGCACAATCACTTTGGAGAAGAAGAATGAAATATGGTTGGAATAAAGAAATGTTTGATCATTTAGTAGGTATAAAAATACATAATTTATTAAAAATGGATGAAGAGTATATTCAACCTTTACACAATAAACTTTTGGACATTATTATTAATACTGGAGATAAACAAAATAAATCTAGTAATGTAAAAGCAGATATGACAGATTGGGATATGCACACTAAATACGAAGATTTTGAAACATTAGGAAAAATAGTTAAGGTATTATTAGTTCAAGACACACTTCCTACAAATAAAAACGAACCT
>Ga0209992_10001671_pt1 | contig 22420 bp, 15 predicted proteins | sample 2SBtaG_2_FD_182564 | JGI IMG/M metagenome (GOLD analysis project Ga0209992, IMG submission 182564) | Deep subsurface microbial communities from Kolumbo volcano to uncover new lineages of life (NeLLi) - 2SBTROV12_ACTIVE470 metaG (SPAdes)... | ecosystem: Environmental > Aquatic > Marine >... | reverse complement strand
ATGCGCAAAAACGGTTCCTAAAGTTAAAACTCCACATCAAAACTCCAGATGGTCTCAATGTTCACAAACGAGTGGTGAACGGTGTTGCTCTTCACGGAATAGTCGTGCCGGAATTCAGCATAATTGATTATCAAAAATCTCAATTTAGCAGTGTATGATACCCATTAACCGGGTTTATGAATAAAACGATACACGTAGGAATGGAATGTAGAACGCATTGTTGACCAGTTCTTGGCCGCAATTTTCATTGCCAATCAGGAATCCAATAATCAGTCCGGTCAATGTGGCAACCAGCAGCCAATCCCAAAGTGCGACTTTGGCCGGCCGTAGCGTTCGACGCCTGGTATAGACGTGATGCTTGTAGCCTCCGACAAAAATTTTGAGTCCGATACTGAAATTCCAAGCACGCCGCGCCCATTTGCTAAGTCTGAATGTATCGGTGATCGTTAAACTTTAATCCAGTTCCAATTCCAATTGCCTCTGTTCGTTAAGGCGGCGGTATCAATTGAATATCAAAAACGCACCACCTCGGCGCTACCAACGTGCATGAAACGGCCAGGCGTGCAGGTTAGGATAACGATCTGACTCTGCCTGCCGGCCGCCGCAACTGCGGCACCCATCGTCTCCAGGCGCGAGGGATCAGAGAAGCCGAGCGCGTCGTCGATGATTAGCGGAACGCCACCCTGCTTCGAGACAATCTGAGCGGCTGCGAGTCGAGTGAGTATGCCGAGCTGTTCTTTGGCACCGACACTCAGATCGTCGAACGGCAACGTCTTCCCATCCAGCGTGCGCGAAATCAATGACCAGTCATCGCCGATTTCCACTTCGAACCCGGCGCCGAATACAATTTTGGCGAGACGCTCGATCGCCTCCTTCAATGGCATCACATAGGCGTGACGCGCGGCGTCCCGATACTCGTTCAGTGTATTCCACAGCAGTTGCACGGCCGCTGCGCGACGTTGCGTTGCCGTCAGCACAGTCTCGCAATCCTCGAGTTCTCTTTCCGCGGCTTCCATGGCTTCGAATCGACCATCGGCCTGGGCCTGCTGCAGCCGGTCTGTCAACACGGCCAGGTTTTGCTCTTCCCGCCGCAGGTCGGTGTTGGCACGTTCGTATACATCTTTTGCATTGGCGAGCAGCTCTTCGACCGATTCCGGCGACGTCTCCACGATACTGGCTTGAAGAGTGGCGGTCTTTTCTTCCAGTTTCTTCACGGCCGACCGCGCTTTGCTCGCTCGTTCGGCCAGCACTTCGTCGGCCTCGGCCGACCGTACTTTGTTCAGCCGCTCGTGCTTTTCGTTCAGCGCAGCCTCCAGACCAGCCATTTCCTGTTGCGCGATGCGAAGCTCACCGTCCGCCTGTGCGTAATCGCTCTGCAGACCGTCGGCGGTTTCACGCGCTTCTTCCAGCGCGCTTTCGCAGGAGCCGAGTAAATCCCTGGTTCCCAGAAGCCGACTGGACGCATCCGCAGCACTGGCCGGCAACTCTTCGTTCGATTGCCGATTTTCGGTATAGGCTTCGCAAGCCGACTGATAAGACTTGATCGACTGCTCTATCTCTTCGTGGCTGGCACCTTTCAGAATTCCTGCTTCGCGTTCTTTGAGGCGGTCGACCTCCCGCTGTGCCGTTACGCGGCGCTCGTTCGCAACGACCGCTTCCTTGAGGTTGCTCACGCCAAAGCGATTCTTCAGCTCGGCAAAAACCGCCTGCGCATCGGCGAGATCCTCCTGTACTTCCGCGACCGACCTTGACGGCGTCAACTCGACGGTCGCAATACCAGGCAGGCGAATGCATATCTCGGAGGCTACGCTGCGCGTCTCCACACCTGATTTACTCAGCGAAACCGAATCGCCGTCGAATTCCAGATCGAGGTCCTTTTCGGCGGTGACGGATACCGTCGTAGCAGCAGCATCCCGCTTGCTGCGCGCTATGTCGAGCGCGCGTTCAGCATCCCGAAACGCTTCGAGACCGTCGTTATCGATCTTGATCGATCCTGCAATCCCGAGCTCGGTTTTCAGCTGCTTCGAGATGGCATGTAGTTGCTCGAGTCGTCCCTTCTCCTCAGCAAAAGCTTCCAGGGTGCGCAAATGTCGCTCGTCCCCCTGGGCTGTTTCCAAAGCTTGCTGTGCGCATTTTCGCTTTGCCTTCAGCTCGGCGATGGCTGCCTGCGCTTGTTCCGATCGTGACTTCAGTTCATGAGCCTCATTACTCATGGGTTCCTGTTTTTCTTTGGATTCGTTCAGCCGCTTCTCGGCGCGACCAATTTCCTCTGCGAGCGTCCGGCGATCCGCTTCCGCGTCCGTGGCCGTTTTCAACATGGCTTCGGCTGCGGCGAGTTCATTTTGTTTCGCGTTAAGTTTCTCTTTCAGTGACTTGATGGACGCCCATTGCCTGTCCAGTCCGGCCCTTCTTGCCCCGAGACCCGGAAGACTGGATTTCAGGCGGCGCACCTCGGCGGCACAGCGATCATGCGCCTCGGAATCCGATTCAACGTCCAGCACAGCTTTCTTCGCCTCGTCGAAAGCATTTTGTGCTCTCTCAAACGCGTTTTCTTCGGCGGAAAACCTTGGCCTGCCGGTCTTCAGCGTAAAATAGCGCTCATATTCAGCCTGAACGGCTGCGTACACTCCCGTGTCTTCGACGCCGCTTGAAGATGACCCGGCGGCCTCGTCGAGCGCTTTCGCCAATCCGGCCGAGTCCCGAAGGTTGGCGAGCGCGACTTTCTCGCCCTGGTCAACCAACAGGGCTTCCCAGAGTGCCATGTCCACAGTCGAATCCAGAATCTGTTCAGCCTGTTCGTGGGCCTCTCTGCCGGTGAGCTGCTTTTTGGCCGGCGCCAGGATGTTCAAGGAGGTCTCGGTCGATTTATTGAACGTCTTCGAATAAACAAAATGGTAGTCGCCGGACTCGATCTCTGCTTCTACCGTACTTCCAATGTCCTGATCCACTGGCTTGATCGATCTAACGGCCTGCTTCTTCGATGAATCCAGTTCGCTAAAAAGCAGGCGGATTGCCTCGACGATGGTCGATTTGCCTATCTCGTTAGCACCCTCGATAACGGTGACGCGATCGGAAAAGATTACTTCACGAGAATCGACGCCCCGCCATTTTTGCAACGAAAGCCTGAGGATGCGCATTATTCCGCGCCGCCTTGTGCGCCGAGACGGTAAAACAACCTGAGCGCATCCTGTGCGACCTCGTCGCCCTGTTGCGCCCTCTCGAGCAATTCGTTCCAGGTATCGCGGGCGTAGCCCGATAGCGAAACACTGTCCTGATCGAGTTCATCCGGCACGATGGCGAGATCGGTCGTGCGCTCCCGTCCACGCAAGCTTGCAAAAAGCTCGGCCTTCGAATCCATGATCTGATCCAGAGCCGCCGCGGTTGCCAGATTGATACTGCCCTGGAACCCGACCTTGATCGCAGTACGTTCCTTGTTCGGAATCTCGTTCAGCCACTTGTCGAACACCGCCAGGTCGTCCGGGCCGTTCATCGCGCGCTCTTCGGCGATGAACGACCACGCGCCGACTTCAAGCGCCTCGACGCGACAAGCCCCGTTCGGTTCCAGTTCGACCAAAAGTGCCTTGTTGGGGTCGACTTCGTCGAAAGCGGTGGCGACCGGCGCTCCGCAGTAACGAACCCGCCCCGTGCCTCCGACTTCGGTCACGGAGTGGCGGTCACCCAGCGCCAGGTAGTGGAACTTGTTGTCCTGAATCGCCTGCTCGGCATTCTCAAGGCTAATGACTTCGGGCCGGGACGGATCCGGAGAAAGGGTGTCGACCTGGCCGTGTGCGACCGCTACCCGGACTAGGTTGCTTGCCGGGTCAAGGGAATCAGCCAGCTCCCGGCACAGATCCGAGTTCGGATGCTTGGTTCGCCACGGGGCGCCGGCCACCTCCACGCCCGGCACGCCGGGTACCGTGACGGGGTGCATATCCCGCAACACGATAACCTGCTCGCTGGTTCCGATAAATTCCTTGGTCGAAAAAATCGATGCGCCATCCAGCGGATCGTGATTGCCCGGCAAGAGGAAGATCGGCACGGGCAGGGATTCGAGCGCGTCGATGGCGCGCATCAGCGTCTGCCGGGACAGCTGATTGGATTCGAACACGTCGCCCGCGACGACGATGAATTGCGCTCCATGCTCTTTGGCGAGAGTGCCCAGCGTCGTGATCGCATCGATACGCGCCTGGCTGAACCGGGCTGCCGCTTCCGGGCTCAGGAATGCCCGCGTCATGCCGAGCTGCCAGTCGGAGCTGTGAATGAACCTGATACTCGAGCTGCCCCTGGTCATTGATGCCGCGCTTCCAATCGCCGTTCGAGTTCCTGATAGTTCCCCAGGTGAGCCGTCATCAGGCTCTTCCAGAGCTTGCCATGATTCGGCACGCTGAAATGCAGCAACTCGTGCACGATGACATAATCCTGCAGCTCATCGTCCAGACCCAGTAATTCCGAATTGAAATTGAGGTTGCCGTTCGTCGAGCAGGACGCCCACTTGTTCTTCATGTCGCGAACGCCCAGCCAGTTGACCGATACGCCAAGCGTCTCCGCCCACGAGTACACCCTCGCCTTGAATTCCCGTTTTGCCTCTGCCTGTCTAACTGCTTGCGTCACTGCTCAGGCCCGCTGCGCCCGGTCGAGAACACTGAACAGTTCATCGACGATTTTCACGACCTTGTCCAGATCATCGACCTGCGCCGCGATCGCAAAGGTGACTTTCTGTCGGAGTTCACGCAGGGACGCCTCGCTTTGTTGCCAGTTGGGATGATCGGCGAACGCGGTTTTGATTTTTTCGCTGACCATCCCGGCCTCTTCAACCCCCGCATCGAGCAACGATCGGTAGACGAAATAAGTCAGCGCATCGAAGCCTTTTTCCGCCTGTTCCTTCTTGCGCGCCTCATTCACTTTGAGGTGTTCAAATAAATCCTCGAGCGCCTCCTGCGTAGTGGTTTGCCGCTTCTCGAAGCCCTCCTGAACCGCCTGTGCCCGGTCGGCCAGCGCAATCAGGTAAGGATCCTCGCTGTGTTCCTCGGCCGTTTTGGAAATCGACTTGATCAGGTTGATGACTTTCGTGGCGTCGCCGTCATCGATCGCATTGATGGCTTCAATCGTGTTTTCGTCGATGACCAGGTATTCCGCCCGCGGCTCGGCGACAAAATCCGCCCCGACGTGCTTCTGCACCAGCGCGTTGGTTTTCTTTTGAAACGCTCGGTCGACATAGACTCTCTTGGTGTATGCATTTCGCACCACGGCGTAGATGGCCGACAGCGTGCCGTAGGGCACAATAAAGGGCCGCAGAAAGGCATCCGGCGAGATGATCTCGTAGAGCGTCTCGATTTCCTTGTACTCCTTGAAAAATTCCTTGCGCCGTTCCGGGTCGCGAAAATGCTCGATCAAGGTATCGACATCCTTGTCGTTGAAGTTGCGCTCGATCAGGCCGAGGTACTCAGGCGCCTTCGACTCCATCTTGTTCTCGAAGAGTATCTTCAGCAGCTTGAGGTCCTTGACGATGGCGTTGACTTCTTCGCTATCGAAAGCGAGCGCTTTTTCGAGTTTGTCGAAAATGCCGACAAAGTCGAGCACGAAGCCGTGCGGCTTGACCATCTCCTGCGCCTCGTTTTCATAGGGCCGGTTCACCCGGGCGATAGCCTGCAGCAAAGTATGGTCTCGCATCGGCTTGTCGAGATACATCGCGTAGAGCACGGGCGCGTCGAAACCGGTGAGCAGTTTTTCGGTCACAATCAGGATCTTCGGCTGTTGGTCGAGCTTGCCGAAGCTTTTGCGAATCTGCCGCTCCTTTTTCGGATCGAGATGAAATTCCTTCAACAACGCGGAGTCGTTGTTATTCCCGGTGTACACAACCTCGGAATACTCCGGCGGCAGAAACTTGTCGAGCGCGTGTTTATAGTGGGCGCAAGCCTCCCGGTCGACCCCGACGAGGAAGGCCTTGTAGCCGAGCGGCTCGACGTTCGCGCGGTAGTGCCCGGCGACAAACTCCGCCACCTTCTGGATCCGCTCCTCACCCTTGAGGAAATTTTTCAGGTTCACTGCCCGCTCAAGGATCTTGTTCAACTCCTCGATGTCGGCCACACCCTCGGCTTCGGCCAGGGACAGGAATTCCTTGTCCAGGGTCTCGTGGGGCACGAGCATTTCGTTCGGAGCCAGGTTGTAATAAAGCGGCAGCGTGGTGCCGTCCTCGATGCTGTCGGCGATGGAATACTTGTGCAGGTAGCCCTTGTCGTCCTCGCAACCGAAGGTCTTGAAGGTGCCTTTGCCATAGGCGGTCCTGTCTACCGGCGTGCCGGTAAAACCAATATACGAAGCATTCGGCAGGCCGGCCATCAGGAAATTTCCGAGGTCGCCGCCAGTCGTCCGATGCGCTTCGTCGATCAGGACGTAGATGTTTGAACGTGTGTTGAGGTTCGCCGGCATGTCGCGGAACTTGTGGATCATCGTCACGATGATGCCCCGATAGTCGTCGCGCAGCAGTTTGTTGAGGGTCCTGATACTGCCGGCATGCGCCAGGTTGCCAAGCCCCAGCGCTGCGAGGTTCTTGAGCATCTGGTCTTCCAGCTCGTTGCGGTCGATCATCAGCAGAACGGTCGGCTTGTCGGCCCCCGGCGCCTTGAATAGCATCTCCGCGGCCTTGATCATCGTAAAAGTCTTGCCGCTGCCCTGCGTATGCCAGACGAGGCCGCGAGTACTCCCGGGGTCGAGGGCCCGGCTGACGGTCGCCTCCACCGCCCCGGTCTGGTGCTGGCGCAGGATGTACTTGTTCAGCTCCTCGTCCTTCTCTGCGAAGACAACGTAATCCTTCAGGAAGGCGAGCACCTGCGGGATGGCGCAGAAGCTCTTCACCCTGGCCTCCAGCTGGCCGACGTCCTCGTCCTTCCAGTTGAAAATGTTGCGCCGCACCGTGTTCCAGCTCACCCCGTAGGCAAAGCCGATGGCGTCGGTGGCGGTGAAAAGTTGCTGCGACACGAACAGCTCGGGCGTCTCGCGGTGGTAACGGCGAATCTGGTCCGCCCCCAGGGCAATCGCCTCGTCCTTGTTGGCGTTCTTGCACTCGATCACCAGCACCGGGATGCCGTTTATGAGAAACACGACATCCTCGCGCGTGCCGTGGTGGCCGTTGTGAAAAGCCCACTCCTCGGTGACTTCGTAATCGTTGTTAGCCGGGTCGTCGTAATCGATCAGGATCAGGTCGCGCTCGCGCTTTTCCTCGTGGTCGAAGAATTTTCCCCGGTTGCGCAAGTGTTCGACGAATTCCCGGTTGCCGTAGATGTCGGCGTGGAGATGGCGGAATTGCCCGAGCAGCGCGCCCTCGGCCTCGGCGTAGCGCGGGTTGAATTCCCGCACCTTGGCGTCGAGCAGGTCGTCGAAGAACAGCGAGCGGTTCCTGGCACGCTCGGCGGGCGGCGCATTTGAATCGAATCCCCGCCGCTGCTCGGCTTCCTCGCGGGATACAAAAGTCCAGCCGATGGCCTCGGTGTATTCGAGGATTCGGGCCTGGACGGTTTTGTGTTCTCCGGGGGTTGACATGGCTAGAGGGGAAATTAAGTGGTTGGAACGCTCTGGCGTCTCCAAGCATCCAATACCGTTGCGACATCAAGATCGTCAGGGTCCTCATTCCAACTGTTGTAGAAAGATGTGTCGTCACTTTGCGGTGTTGGATCAGGCCTATCAATACGAATACGCGTCGGCATCATCACTGAATCCCCAAGCAAGATGCATTCGCCTCTCCGAAGTGTGGAAAACATGCTCGTAATACCTCGCACCGAGTCGGGAAGAAGGCTCTTCACGTAGCTCTGATCGTCTGGGTTGGATATCCTCAGGCAAAGGAAGGAATTGCACTGGGATAATATTGTTGCGGAGACTTCCCGAGGGCGCTGGCTGATGACAGTTAAGCTGATCCCATATTTTCTGCCTTCTTTCGCGATTCGTTCGGCTGATTCTCGCGAGCTGCGCGCATCGGTATCTGAATCGTTCAGGTAGATATGCGCCTCATCGGCAAATACTGCAATTGGGTAGGCCTCGCCGTTCACCCGCCTATACCAGTAGGCGAAGTCAAACAGGCAGCGAAGAATCAACGAAATCACTGAGTTTCGTACGTCAAAGGGAACCGGGCTGAGGTCGATGATTACCGCCTTCTTCCGCGCCGCCGCTTGCTCCCCAAGCAATCGTCGAAACAGATCCTCCATCGATGCGCTCGTTGCATAGGTTGCCGGATGGAAAATCAGATCGTAGCGGCGATCATTGAGCCTCGACTCAACCCTCATTAATAGCCGGGTAAATTGGCCAAACAGTGGGCCTTGCTTTGGTCGATTGTTCGCACCCGTAACCATTTGTGTGTCGAGGCTGCGGAACTCGTCGAGGATTTCAACGAAATCAAAGTAGACCGGAGTATCGATGGTGATCCGATCTAGCCCAAGAGCTTGATTTTCCGCGTGATTACCTTTCGCTGCCTGCAAAAGTTCTTTGAACTTAGCAATCTGATTGGGAGCGGCTGACTCACTCCGATCAACCATCAAGCCAAGGAGTTCCTCACTGTTCATTAGCCAATATGGGAGTTCGATGTCCGCACCTGAAATAATGTCTGCCTCATCTCCGAAAGCAGATGCATACTCGCCGTGCAGATCGAACAAGACTATTGTTGATTGGGGAAATGCTGCGATCTTCTGGAGAAACGAAGCCACAGTCCAAGATTTGCCACCACCGGTCTGTCCCAGGATCGCACCATGCCGGGAAAGGAATGCATCCAAATTGATGTTCGCCTGTTGATCGGGAATTAGCGAGAGATGCCCAAGCGAGAAATTTCCTTCGGCATATTGCTGATAGATACTGTCGATCGTCGCTGGAGCAACGGCATAGACAGACGAATTGACTGTCGGCAAGACGTCTGTTCCACGCTCGAAGGCGCCTCCCGCATCGAGAGTACCCACTGGAACCGCGGCTACAACTCGCTTGTGTTCCTCAACAATTGCTTCTCCCTCTGCTTCAGCTGTTCGAATCTCCGTTTGGAGAGGAGATGTCTCTTTCATGTCGATCGTTGTGATCATCCCAAGAAGTCTGCCTGAGGGTAGTCCGATTGAAATGAACGTCCCGGGTTGCCCAATAAGAAGAGGCGTCGGCCCGCCGTCTGTGGGAAGATTCACGATCATTGTTGGAGGAACGCCTTCCTCGACGCCATCCCCGTCTGAGTGATCGACAAGCGATACGAAGATGCGCTCTCCAGACACACCAACGACTTTTCCGATCTTGTAGTTGTTCATAAGGCAATTTCTCTCGCTAAGGTTCGATTAGTTCTGCTAACGCGCTAAACCTCCAAAGATCTGTTCCGGTTCCCGTATCGTTTCCGTCGACGAAGCAGTTGGCCGGGAATCCGGCGTGAAATGGGCGGAACTTCTTTAATTCATCCAGGCAATCCGGCTCTTGACCGCAAAGTGCGGTCATCCTGATCTGGCCTGAATTGAGCTTTGGAAAGAGTAACTGATCGTTGATATGCTTGTCTCCGAAGCTGAATCCGCAACTCACTAGGAATTGGCAGCCTGTACCGAGGATTCGCGAGGCTTTCGTAAAGAGCTGGTCAAATGGATCAGCAAGGGTGTCCATCACCTTTCGGCGACGGGGCAGAATCATTGATCTCTCGGGGCCGGGAGTGTGTAACTCCCGAGCACTTTCAATGATACTGGTTCCGTCTTTCGACCACGCCACTGAACCGTGAAGTTTTATTAGGTTGATGTGGAGTTCATGGCGCGGTGAGAACCTTGTCCTTTCCACTGTTCCCCGGGCTAGATCAAAGGTCCCGATATCGAACGTTCGTCGGAGTGGGCCGTCGAAGCCCGTCTCCATTCGTATCCCGACCTCACCAGCAGCCAGCTCGAACAAAACGTCGTAATTTGTCGTGAGGATAGTGACCGTAGATGAAGTGCCGTGGGCCCTCTTTTTAAGTCCTTCGAGAAATCGGATGTGCTTGGTTAGATCAGGATTTGTGACCGAGAGGATCGCTTCCACGATCAAGGTCCGGATAGCTGATTCGAGGTCGCTATACTTTGTTTCCTGCGTGGCGACATAATACTCGGTTACCAAGTCAGAGAGGATCTCAATGTTCGGATCGCCAGCCGCGTCATTGTAAGTGATTCCCTTCGCGGTAAAGATCTCCTCCAAAACGGCCCTGTTTGGTCCGCTCAAGTTAGACACGACAGTCTTGGTGAGATCTCCCATCAACGGATATCCCGCGTCCTTCGATGTTCCGGCCCCAAACAAGAAACCGATGCGATTAAGGCCAGTTTCAATGCCAGGGAATAGCTGTGAAAGGCTGAAACTCATGACTCGGGTCCAACATGAGGTATCTCCAACTCATGAACACGCATCTTCGCGGTCATCAATTCATGAAGTAGGGTGTGGAAGAGGTCTTGGAGTGCTGTCCTTTTGTTCGCGGCTGAAGCCTGTCTCTCGTCGATAGTCCGAAAGGTGGCCACAATCTCGGCTTGCTCGTCCTCCGAAGGAATTGGGATCCCGACAGTTTTTAGGAAACCGCACGTCAGGGCTCCTTTTGTGCTGCCGCCGCTATGTGCGATGGACCGCAAAAAGTCGTAGCGTGTTTGCATGAACCAAAGGACGAAGTCTGGGTCGACTTTTTCGGAGTGAAACTGGGCGTAGGCGAGGTGCTGGTTGATGCACGTCTCGATTCGAGTGATTGCGGAGTTTCCGAGCGTCTTTCCTTGACCGGTAATCGCGATGAGCAAACTATTCGGGGCGACCTTGGGGAGGTGGCACTCCTTAACGGCAATGGGCGTCACGAATTGATCAGCTTCGGTGATGAAGCGGTCGTGGATTTTCGTACTGTTCAACCACGGGATCGTTCCTCCCTCCCAATAGGCTTCGTTCGCTCGTTTCGGAGTTGAGCCGTTTCCGACCTTGGCGAGCGAACCAAACTCGACCACTTCCCAGCTTTCAGGAACGGGGCCGATTTCGGTTTGTTTTGGGGGTTCGTTGCGGAGGCCTTCGGTGAAGAGTTTGTGCATGAGGGCCTTTTTCAGCTCGGTGGTGGTCTGAATGATCCGCTCCTGCGCTTCGATCGCCCGCTGCACCGTGGAAAGGACGTGCGCGATCTTCTTCTGCTCGGGGAGTCGGATCTTGGGGAAACATGCCCTCTCCTTATAGGCAGTGAAATCCAAATTCCGAATCCCGGTAGTCCTTCGCTGGATGTCTTCAGTTCGGCCACTTTGATAAAGCTCCATCAGGCCGTAGAAAACGAAGCGAGGGTCAAACTTGTCCTTGTTTTTTACTCGAACTGCGGAGGTAAAGTTGGAAAAGCTGAACGGGCCGTCTTCGCGATCAAAAAAAACGACCCTGCCAACGGGCTGCTTTGGACCACCACCAGATCGTTCCAGAATAATATCACCAGGTTCGAGACGTCGTTTCGACAATTGCTTCTCCTCAACTTCGAGGTAAGCGACGTTCGAATAGTCGATTTCTCCGGATGGTGTGAAGTTCGTGTTCCTGATTACCCCCGCTTCGACAAACGGTTCTTTCTTTCCTTTCCAGAGGCCGTTGAGTGTCTCGAAATAAGCCGAGTCTGCGACAGGAATTGTTGTTTCTTCCCAGCTCATACCCCGATCTTCTCCAGAATCTCCCTCAAGGCCTTATCCGTCACCCGCGCCTCGGCTTCGATGACGTTCAGTTCCTCGACGATCTCCGCAATGGGCCGATAGGTTTCGGCGTCGCTGGTATGGATATAGCGGCTTGGAGAGATGTTGTAGTCATTCTTCTTCAGCTCGGAGTGATCGATTATGCGGCTCAGTTTTTCCTCTTCCTTCCATCCGATGAGGGCGTCGGCGATGCGCTGGATGCCGGCCTCGGGGATGAAGTTCTTGGGGTCGCCCTTTTCGAAGACCTGGCTGGCGTTGACGAGTAAGACCTTACCCCGGCGATCTTTTGGCTTGGCCTTGTTCAGGAAAATGACGATGCCCGGCGCGGAGGTGTTGTAGAACAGGTTTTCGGGCAGGTAGAGCACGCTCTCGATGAGGTCGTGGTCGACGAACCACTGTCGGACGGTCTTTTCCTTGTTGGCGCCGGCGTTGCCCGATCCACGCGATGCGGCGCCGGTATCGAGCACGACGGCGGCGCGGCCGTTGTCGTTGAGGCTCGCGTGCATGTGTTGGACCCAGCCCCAGTCGGCGGAGGATTTGCCGGGGAAGCCCGCCCCGGCGGGGAAGCGGTCGAGTTCGTCGTTGTCGTAGTCGGCCTCGGTGAACCAGTTTTGGTTCCACATCGGATTGGCGACGACCCGGTCGAAGGCGCGGAGCTTGCCCTGCCGGTTGCGGAATTTCGGGTTCTTGAAGGTATCCCCGATCTCGATCTCGCCCTCGAAGTCGTGGATGATCAGGTTCATGTTGGCCATGGCCCAGGTGTCGGCGATGTATTCCTGGCCGTAGAGCTTGAGCGGAGCCGTGTTTTCGTCCCCTGCTGCCTCCTCCATCGCGATCTCGCACTTGATCAGCAGGCCGCCGGAACCGCAGCAGGGGTCGTAAATTTCCATGCCCGGTTGCGGCTGCAGCTCTTTCGACATGATCGTGCCGACTTCCGGCGGGGTGTAGAACTCGCCGGCGCTCTGGCCGCCGCCCTCGGCGAACTTGCGGATCAGGTATTCGTAGCTCTTGCCGATGATGTCCGCCTCGACGTCCTCAAGCCCGAGGCGCTTGGTGCTGATGGCCTCGATCAGGTTGGAGAGGCGGTCGTCGTCGAGGTCGCGCTGGCCGTGGGTGGTGGCGTTGAAGTCGACGCGGTCGATGATCCCCTGCAGCAGAGGGTTCTCCTTGGCAATGGCCCGCATGTGCGTGGTCACGCCTTCCCCGATCTTGTCGGCGAGTTTGCGGATGACCGACCAGACGGGCTGTTCCGGATCGTCCGGTACAAGCGGCAGGTAGAAGCGGACCAGTTTGTGATCGGCCCTGGCGAGTTGGAAAGCCTTCTTGCGCGACCCGACTTCGGCGGCGATGCGGTTCAGCTCGTCGTCGAAGACATCGCAGAGCCGCTTGGTAAAGATCAGCGGCAGGATGAAGTCCTTGTATTTCGGCGCATCCTTGGCCCCGCGGATGGAACAGGCGGCATCCCAGATCCAGGACTCGAGGGACTTGTCTTTTTCCTTCGCCATCAGATTTTTTTGTTTCAAGTTGATTCGCCGATTATACCGTCTCGAAAGCCGCCGAGCAGCTTTAATGCGGTTGGCGCCCTGGCGCCAACTTCTCCAACGAGACGCAAATTTCCATTCGCATCCGCTTCGGTCAATAGTACGTTTTCAACCGCATCGAGTACACGTCGTGGCAGCTCGCTGTGGTTGGTAACACATTGCACGGCATCGTAACCTGCAAGCCAGGCCCCGGCGACTTCGTAATCGAAGTCTTCTCGTTCGAGCAGGTGAGTACCGACTTCATACAGTCGCGCCGTGTTGTCGTCGTTCAGGTAATTTCCTAGCACAAGGAACAGATCGCTTGCGTCTTTTTGCGGTGTGTAGGTGTGTCGCTCTGACCAGGCCATGAGCTTCAGAATCGCGAGCATCGGCAGGCAGACTGTTGCAACAGGCATTTTGTCCGTCAACAGTACTTGCGTCGCAGTCGCACGCGCCTCTCTGTACCCCAATACGCCCATTACCGCGTTGTCTTCCGGCCATTCGATGGTTCCATCTTCACGTTCCACTCCGCCGAACGGTATAAGATCGAGCGGCACGCCGCGGCGGTGGGCCAGCCGGTGATTGCCGGGTCGGCTGGAGTTGAAGTGGTCGGATTTTAAGCAGGCTTCGCGTAGCTGGTGAAACTCGTCCCAATTGGCAACGGTAACGCCCAGGTCAATGTCCGTGGTCGCGCGGGTGATCGGTACACCCTGGCCATAGTGAAGCAACAGATCCCGCGCCATCGCGCCCACGATCAGGAAATCGGCCTCGGGCGCAGCGTTTCCGACATCGGCTAGTACCGCGGACAGCCAGCGAAGTTCTTGTTTATCGCTTAAATCCATCGATTATCTTTTCATAGATGAGGTCAGCGGCTTCGAGACAACGTGCGTCACCGATATTCAGCAAGTCCGCATAGATGAGCGGGTCGGGTGTCAGATCTTTGTCTTGTGTTGGGAAAGTCCAAAATCGTTGCAGAATTTCGACCGGGCCATCCGGATCCTTTTGTAACTTGTAGTCAATCAACAAGCGTGGATCGGCTTTTTCTCCGTAAAGGGTAACCGTCTCCGGTCGCAGCGCCTGGGTCAGGCGCTCCGCCGCCACCTCGCCGCCAAAGGCCAGGTCGTATTTTGTCGGCTTCGCCTTCGCCCACCACTGTGCCTGTTCGGTACGGAAGCGACCGAGGACGAGCCTGGGGCGCAGAGTTCGTGCATACGCTTCTGCCCAGTGCTTCAGCAGCAACTCGGGTCTCAGTAGCCTCCGTTTGCCGTTGATTTCCGCAATGAACCCGAGCGTCGGAAGGTCGGCCATTACCCAGCCAACCGTTCCGTGAGCCACGCCGGCCAGACGCGCGATCTCGCGGTACGGTTCGGCGACCCAATCAGGATTGCACAGCAATGCGAACAGGACCTTGAGGCCGCTCGCTTGAAAGGCGCGTCCTTTCACTTTGTTCGTTCCTGGCGCTTCTAGTGGCCGTTCGCCCTTGATCCAAATGTAGACGGGTGGCTGATCAAGAAAAGCGTTGCCGGCCGCGTCCAGGAACGCGATTTTTCGGGCTTTGAGTTTTTCGGCTAAAGGAGGTGTTACGTAGTCGGTAATTAGCAGGGGAGGTTTTCCGGCTTTTTCGATTTGATGTAGCACGGCGCCCAGGGTTGCCGGGCGGATGCCCTTTTTGACCTCCGCGGCATAGACGCGGGTTTTCCGATCGCGGCCAATACGGATGTACGCATCGATCCGGCGGTCACCGATTCGGATGTCTCGCTGTTCTACCGTTGCCGTTACGCCGAACTTTGCTGCTTGAGCCAAGACGGTGTTGAGTACCTGCCGTTCTATTGCGTTGTCCATTTATAAGAATTGTCCACGAAACGTGGACATATGTCAATTATGGACAATTCTGCCGGCGACCGACATGCCGGCACTGTCACCCATTTATCAGGGGATACCTAGCAGAAATGAGGCAGATATTACACCCCCGTTTCCTACTAGCCTATCGTCCAGATAAGCGATTGTAAAACAGCGTCTGAAATTTACCATTTTCAGCATTTACGGTTTCCAGATTGAGAATTAACTACCTCTACCAAACAATGTCATTGAATTTCGGTTGGTAGATTTTGACTGTTAATCAGCGTTTAAAATTTACCACTTTCGATTATATCTCATCTCAAAATGCAAAAGAATCAGCGATTTAAAAACCCTTCAACAATCTTAGGAGGGTTTATCGTTGAATCTCGCGCAGCATTTCGCCACACTCGACACCAACTCAATTTCCGAGAGCATCTGCGATGAATCCAAACCTTCGATTAGCCACCCTTTTCGCCAGTCTTACGCTCATGGGCTGCGCCCACAATCCGATTCCACATAGACTGTAACTGGGGATTCTATTTGAAATCACATTGGCGCAGTCATCCAATCCCAAATACTGGCAGAACCCTTGGCGCGGGGACCCAAAGGCCAGTAATTGCTGCAAATCCCACTGCCCGCGATGCGTATTCGAAATCCAAAACCGGAAAAACCAAATGGCGCCGCACACCGCAATCGTTTCCACAATGTGTGCTCTTGTAAATGTTATACATCGACCGTTCGGACCAACGTACAATCCGTGATTCGCACCGAGAACCGGCTGTAATAGTACGGCAAATCGCTTTTCAAGTGCGGTATTTGGCTGACTTTATGGGCGAAGCATTAAAGAATATTTTTGTAACCGGCCAAAATTTCTTTGTCTCGCAACGTTTCTAAAAATGGTAAGTAATTCGCATATTGGTAATCAGTAATTAAATCAATTACGATTGAATCACGCCAGGGACCGTTTCGCCGCCATTTAATCGGCGGAGTGTAATCGAACAAATGGCGTGGTTCTGTAGCAGAGCCTTATCGCCTACAGAATTGAGAGGTAACAACCATGGACAATGAACTTGATTTCGCTTCACGAACACCCAGCCAATTGGTCGAACGCTACGTCGCTGAAAACATCCTGCGACCGGATTCTATCCGAAATTACTACCTTGCGGCGCATGTCTTTGAAAAAGATACGGAAATACGGCAGATTTCAGATATTAATCGGGACAGCGTGTTAACGTGGCGGGATATTGTACTGGAACGGGTAAAGCCCACGACCTGGAACAACTACCGGTTGCACCTGAGCGTTATGTGGAACTTCGCGGTTCGCATGCACTGGGTGGAGACCAACCCATTTGCGGAGGTCCGCCCTGCCCCGGTTTTAAAAAAAGTAAAAAAGACCATCCCCAACAACCTGCTGACTGCAACCATCGAACTTCTGAGAAACTCAGACAAAGCACCGAAGCCCGCCTGGTTCTGGTTGATTGTGGTGAGATTTCTTTATTTTACCGGGATACGCAGGCGGCAACTCACCTCGCTAAAATGGAAAGATATTGATTTCAACGAAAATATTATCGTACTTAGGGCGGAAGGATGTAAGACCAAAAGAGATTGGACCATTCCGATTCCCGCAACCTGTTTGATTAATTTGCATCGTTTACGTACGCGGACGGAAGCTGTGAACGGAGGCTCCGTCAAACCCAACGATCAAGTCTTTCGGGTGCAATTATTCTACAACCGGTACAAAGGTAAGGAACTGTCGTCTAATCAAATTGGGGGTTTTTTTGGTCGGCTCTCGAAGGAATTAACCGGCCCGGTATCTTCTCACCGACTCCGCCATACAATGGCCACGGAATTGGCCAAAGGCCCAAATCGGAATCTCAAGTTGCTCCAACAAATTCTGGGTCATACAAACTTGAGTACAACGCTGGAATATGTTCATCCGGACCCGGAACAGTTCCGTGGATTCCTAAACCAGTTACAACTTCCCGAAAAGCGGCATAATTGACCGCCAAAATGGATTTTGAAAGATCGGATCTAGAATTGTCCGATTTAATTCAATATCAAAGAAATTGCCTAGGCTATACGGCAATCGAAATCCAAGTTTGAAAAAATGATGAATCTAACCAATTTTTACTGGAAAAAGCTATTGACATTTAGCTCAGTTTAAAATAGGTTCACCAACATCATGAAGGTAATTGGCTTAGGAAGTTATTTCTGAGACTACTTTGAATTTCATCAATAAACGCGAGGAAGTCAAAAGCGAATAGAAGCGATTAATTTGGAGTGGGCGGCTCGAATCGGTACTTCGAGCCGCCCGAGATCCGATGGTTAGATCGGATCAGCCCTGGCTCGGTGGGTTGCGGCGATCCATGCCTCAACGCTAAAAATTGGAGCTGGCGATCCGATTCGAACGGACGACCGGCTGATTACAAATCAGCTGCTCTACCAACTGAGCTACGCCAGCGTTGATTAAACGTATTTTAATGTTCGTACTTCAATGATTAGCCGTTTAGTTTAGCAGATCGCACAATGAATGTTAATGACGTTTAGGGACCGTGCATCTCTATGCTTTCTGATATCCAATGTAAAAATTCAACAATGTTAAGCATTGTTGTCGCGTTATTTGCTATAACTCAGCCGCCATTCGATTTAATGATAGGCGACGCAGATGTACAATCTGATTTGTTGGCGGTCCAAAATCGCTAACTATTCTCTGATTGAAAATAAAATTCTGTAATTCGTCTTTCAATTACGGCGACGGGCGTTTTTCCGAAGGCGCGTACGATACAACAAAAAGTGCGGCCGCAAATTACTTCATTCGCGGTTATTCGATCCGGTTCGAAGGGCGAGCTGCCAGGTCAGGCAATCTTTTTGAGTTTGAGCTACGATGCCGTTTGACCGGCAAAAGCACAAAAAATAAGCGCATCTAAACGATTAAGCGCAAAAGTCAGCTGATTTCAAGCGCCGGGAACGGCGCTACGCTCGATCGGACGGTGGATAACGGATTGACGCGATATTGCATTGGCGGATAGACTGGCGACGGGTGCGTAACTGACATTTTGCCATAGTTTATCCAACCATTGCGTATTGTCCGATTCCCAACCTCCGCGTTTTAACCATTGGGCGATCGCCTCCGGAACATTTGGGAAATGTGCTTGCACCCGATTGCCGTTTTCCAACCAATGGCATAATGCCTTATAGGATAAATGGTCCGCGGATTCGGCAAGCCCCAATTGCCGTAAAGCCAATGCGTTGGACATTTGTTCGGGTTGTCCTGAAAGCGGCTTGACCCAAAGTTTTTTACCAAAATGCAGTGCTTCGCTGGGTAATTCGAATCCGGCGTTACAAATGACTCCGGTGCAGCTTTTCAGATCTTGCGCGAACGTTGTTCTGGACGGGGCGCGCAATACAACCTGTTCAACCGAGCTGGATTTGATATCGGGATGGTAGAGATAAAAGCGATAACCGTCGAATTGCGCCAACAAGCGGCGCACGCTTGTCAGGTCTTCAAACGGTAGATAAACCAGGATTTTGTTGGACTCGGTTACTTTGATCTGACTGATCACGTCGACCATGGGCGGAAGCATGTGGCATGTGTATCGTCGCCAGTGCAGAGCCAGACTGTGATCGGTGGGCGCCAAATGGCGTAAAAACAATTCGGTGGGCAGTCGCGTTTTAACACGCGGGATATTGTATTCAAAAGCGTATTGGTGCCCCAAACCGATCGAAGGCTTGCTTTGCAGCTTGGCTGCCCAGGCGGTGATGGGTTCGTAGTCGCTGATGACGAGATCAAATTCGGATAAATCCATCGCGTTCAAATCGCGAATGAATCGCTTTTTTTGATTGTGAATCAAAGTGCGCCAGTATTTCAGACGGCCGTTTTCGAAGCAAAACGTCAGTCCGTCGCGGTGTTCAAAATGCCCGAATTCGCCGACATCGAACAAGTCTTCGCGCGGCCTGCCTGACAGCAGGTAACAAGCCGTAATGCCCGCTTGCCTTAAATAGGGCGCCAGCAAATGCGCACGTGTTAAGTGTCCATTTCCAGTCGCTTGTATTCCATATAGTATTTTCATGAATCGGTCAATATCATTGAATCTGATTGGACGCGTAAAACCGTTTCAGTTTCGGTTGCGGATAGCGTTTAAAAAGCTTTGCATCCGCGAACTATTGGACTGAGTATCACAAGTCTGTCGCGATTGCTGTGCATTGAACAAGCTGGGCGTTAAGTGGTTTAGAAATTGAGCGGTGCTGGCTTCCCAGGAATATTGCATTGCGAGTTCGCGGCAGTGAGTACTATTGCCGTTTAATGCTTTCAGCGTCGCTTTGAGCAGATTCCAGTCCAAGCAGCCGGTATTCGGTTCGGTTAAAATGTCTTTCGGCCCCTGAACCGGAAAGGCCGCGACCGGCACCCCGCAGGCCAAGGATTCTAAAACGGTGAGCCCGAATGTATCAGTTAGGCTCGGAAACACAACTACGTCAGCCGAGCGAATATGGGCCGCTAGCGGTTCCCCTTGCTTGAAACCGACAAAACGTGTATCCGGATATTGACGTCTGAATCCGTCCAATGCCGGTCCGTCACCGACTACATATTTGCTGCCGGGTAGGTCCAGCGATAAAAAACTGTCCAGGTTTTTTTCCACGGCGACGCGTCCGACGTACAAAAAAATGGGCCGTTTGTCCGACAAAAAATCTTTGCTCCCAGGCTTGAACAACCGGGTATCCACGCCGCGGCTCCAGCGTTCCAAATGTTTAAATCCTTTTTCGACCAGCATCTTTTCCATCGATGACGTTGCCACCATCGTCGCGACGGCCGGATCGTGAAACCATCGCAAATAGCGGTAACCCCAAGACTCCGGAATGTTCCAACGCAGATTGACATATTCGGCAAATAGCGTGTGTAATGAGGTTGTAAAATGATAGTGGTTTCTTATGCAATAGCGTCTCGCCGCCAAACCTAAGGGACCTTCGGTGGCGATATGAATTCGGTCCGGGGCGAAAACCCGCGATAGTTTGGCTAATTTCGCGCGGCAGCGAATCGCTAAGCGGATCGATGGATACGACGGGCACGGGATGGTCGGAAATTGATCGGGGCCGACGATGAGAACTTGATGGCCAAGTTTATTCAAGCCATCTGCGGTTTTTTCCAGCGTTCTGACAACACCGTTAATTTGCGGTTTCCAAGCGTCGCTGATCAGCAGGATCTTCAATCTTTTCATATCGGCTGAGTAAATCGAAACTTTGTTTGGGCCAATCGATAATGGAAAGTTGTCCGGCTGCGTCTTCGACCAGTGCGGTGCAACTTTCGACCCAATCTCCACAATTACAATAGGTAAATCGGGCATTGACCGGTGTGTGCGCGGCTCGGTGGATATGGCCGCAAACAACTCCGTCCATGGCTTTGTCGTGTGCGGCTTTTTGCAGAGCCGATTCGAACGCGGCGACAAAATTGACTGCATTTTTAACCTTGTATTTCAAGTAGGCGGATAGCGACCAATACGGAAAACCCAGTTGACGCCGCACCACATTGAACCAACGGTTCAGTACCAACAGCAGGTCGTAAGCACCGCTGCCCAGATGGGCCAGCCATTTGTTGTTGCAAACGACGCCGTCGAATTCGTCGCCGTGTAGAATCAAAAAACGCCTGCCGTCGGCAGTTTCGTGTGTCGCCTGTAATTGGATTTCCACGCCGGAAATGTCCAGTCCCGTGTGATTGCGAATCAGTTCGTCGTGATTACCAGGTATATAAATCACCCGGGTTCCAGATTGGGCTTTATCCATGACGGCACGGACGATTTGGCTATGCAACGGCGGCCAGTACCATCGCGAGCCAACATTCCACAGATCAATGATGTCCCCAACCAGGTAGAGATAATCGCTATCGGTATGATGCAAAAAATCCAATAAATATTCGGCATTGCAGCCCCGCGTTCCCAAGTGGATATCGGATATAAACACACTTCTGTATTTCAGCATGACAAAGCCTTTTCTTAGAAGTCCAATCAATCACGCCGACAACTATAGAGCCAGTATGTTGCGAAATGGTTACCGTTTGATGATGATTTCGTGACAAATGAGGAACAAGCAAACGTTTGTTTTCACGAAGCGCTACCGCGAATTCGACACGAACAAATTGAACCCATGGTAGCGTTCCAAGCACATATTGAGACCTGGCAAAGGAGTGGTCTGACGAAAACGGGATATTGCGGGCAGCAAGGATTGAAATTGAAGATGTTCAGCCGTTGGTGCAGTCAGATGCCAATATCAGCGGCCTCGAAAACGAAGTTATTACCGATTGAAATTGTGCCGCAAGACGGTGTTGTGATTTGGATCGAATCTACTATCGATCTATGCTTAATATTCAAATTCACAATATTCTATTAGATATGAGCGTCCCGGAAATTCAGATTGATCATCCAAAGCCAAATGTGCTCATGGCACGCCAACCCATATTCGACAGGGATCTCAATGTATTTGCTTATGAATTGCTATTTCGAAGCGAAAATTCAAATCAGGCTTTTTTTCTAGACGGTACGCAAGCGACTTGCCAGGTCTTGATGAATGCCTACACTGGATTTCACCCAGAATACAAAAGTCAAGAGATTCCCGCATTTATCAATCTAACGCGAAACCTATTGCTCTCGACCGAAATTCCACCTATTTCCAAGGAACGGGTTGTAATCGAGGTATTGGAAGATGTACCGGTAGACGAAAAACTGATCAATCAAATTAAAAAGTTATCTGGCCTAGGATATCGTATTGCCTTGGATGATTTTGTTCTTTCTAACGAATATCTACCATTACTTGAATATGTAGATTTTATCAAAATTGATATTCGCCAGCTGAGTCAAATACAAATAAAAGAACATGTTGAAAAACTAAGTCAATATTCTCAACTGCGTCTGCTAGCGGAAAAAGTTGAAACTCAAGAGGAATATAAATTTTGTCGCCAGCTGGATTTTCATTTTTTCCAAGGATATTTTTTGGATAAACCGGAAATAGTCAAAGGACAGGAAGTCGGTAGCAATACACAAGTATTAATTCAGTTGCTGCAACAATTACAATCCCCAGAAGCCAGTGTTAATGAAATTGCTGATATTATTAGCTGTGATCCCGCACTTTCGTATAAACTTCTCCGCATAATAAATTCAGCAACTTATGCTCTACCGAGAGCAATTGAATCGCTTGAAGAAGCGATAACGTTTCTTGGGTTGAATAAGATTAGAAGTTGGGCATCTATTATCAGTCTAGTTAATTCTGACCTTAAACCCTCAGAAGTATTGAATAAAACCTGAATCCGTGACTTCAACCCCGGACAAAGGGTCTAAAGCACTGAAAAAGAAAGACATACCTGTTAAAATAGACGCTTCTGTCAACTCACCCATCCGGTGAAAAATGAAACGTTTTGTTTTGGAA
>Ga0209992_10001670_pt1 | contig 22421 bp, 32 predicted proteins | sample 2SBtaG_2_FD_182564 | JGI IMG/M metagenome (GOLD analysis project Ga0209992, IMG submission 182564) | Deep subsurface microbial communities from Kolumbo volcano to uncover new lineages of life (NeLLi) - 2SBTROV12_ACTIVE470 metaG (SPAdes)... | ecosystem: Environmental > Aquatic > Marine >... | reverse complement strand
TTGAAATGATATGGGCAAACAATCAAAGAATTTTTTCACTTCGATTCTGTTATTTGTTCTAGCTGGTCTTTGTGAGATTGGTGGAGGATACCTAGTCTGGCTTTGGTTGCGTGAGGATTTTAGTTGGGTATTAGGTGCAGTTGGTGGTTTTGTGTTATTTTTGTATGGAATTGTTCCAACATTTCAGAAAACCCACTTTCACAGAATCTATGCAGCTTATGGAGGAGTCTTTATTGTAATGGCAATTTTATGGGGATGGTTAATTGCAGGTATACCACCAGATACCTATGACATTATTGGAACAATAATTGCAGTAATCGGGGTTGCAATAATTTTCTACTATCCAAGAAAAGGAGAGAAGGTTTGATCGAAATATCAACTAGTCTAGGTATTTTCTTTTTTGCAGCTCTGTTAGAGATTGGTGGAGGATATCTTGTTTGGAAATGGTTGCGAGTCGATAAAAGAAAAATATTTGGAGTGCTTGGGGGTTTGATTTTATTTTCATATGGAATTGTTATGACTTTGCAGCCTGCTGAGTTTGGTAAAGTCTATGCAACGTATGGAGGAATCTTTGTTGTATCTGCAATAATTTGGGGTTATTGGGTTGACAAGAAAAAGCCAGACAAGCCAGAGATAATTGGTTCAGTAATAGTTTTGATTGGTGTTGCTGTAATGTTTTATTTTCCAAGATAAGGTTACTTCTTTGACCATTTTTTCATCCATTCAAGTAAATCAGTAATTGATTCAATTAGTTCTTGACCTTTTTTGGTTAGTTTGTATTCTACACGTGGTGGAACCTCTGCAAACGTTTCTCTTTCCAATATTCCTTCAGATACAAGTTCAGATAGTCTTGTGGATAGTGTCTTGCTACTAATTCCCTTTAGAGATTCTTTGAACTGTTTGTGTCTTACTGGTTTTGTTGTACAACAAAGTGGAAAAAGAATCTCAAGTGTTGCCCTTTTTGTAATAAGATCCCTAATGGTTGCAGTCTCTTTCAATAGTTTTGTTGCGTCATAGCCTGTAAACTCACATTTGTTTTGGATTACTGGTAGTTTTTTTCCTTTAGTTTCCATGATTACACTAATGGTATTGGATTGAACTTGACAACTTTAATAGTTTACCTAGTAAACCATAACATGGAAAATTCAATTAAAGAAGATATCAAAAAAAGATATTCCAAGATAGTAATGTCTGGAAATGATGACTGTTGTTGTATGCCAGGCGAATGTACCACTGGAGATTCTCCTGTTGATGCAACAAAATTGATTGGTTATGATCAAAAGGATCTAGAGTCAATACCACAAGAAGCAATTTTAGGTGTTGGATGTGGTGCTCCAATTAATCACGCAGAACTAAAAGAAGGTGAGATTGTAGTTGATTTGGGTTCAGGAGCTGGAATTGATATATTTTTAGCTGCAAAAAAAGTATTAGATTCTGGAAAAGCAATAGGAATTGACATGACAGACCAAATGTTAGAAAAAGCTAGAGATAATGCAACAAAGGGGAATTACTCTAATGTTGAATTTAAAAAAGGAGACATTGAAGAGGCAATTCCGTTGGAACACAATTCAGTTGATGCAGTAATTAGTAATTGCGTGATAAATCTTACAACAAACAAAACAAATGCATTCAAAGAAGTCTTTAGAATTTTAAAAAATAATGGAAGAATGGTAATTTCAGATTTGATTACAGATGTAGAGTTACCTCCAGGAGAAGTTAATTCAGACCAATGGTGTGAATGCATTGATGGAGCACTGACAAAAGAAAACTATCTTTCATGTATGAGACAAGCTGGATTTGAAAAAATTGATGTCTTAGAAGAGAGGGCATACATGGAAGGAGAAAAAATCAATGGTCGAAAGATTACTAGTCTTGTAATCAAGGCAACAAAGTAATTTTTATTTCAATTATAATGAAAAAAATTCTTTTTGTTTGTGTTGAGAATGCAGGTAGAAGTCAAATGGCTGAAGCATTTTTTAAAAAACATCTGCCATCTGGATTTCAACCAATCAGTGCAGGAACAAAGCCTGCTGTAAGAGTAAATCCTATTGTTATACAAGCAATGAAAGAAGTAGGAATGGACATTGAGAATAATTCTCCTCAAAATATCTCACAGCAAATGATTGATGAGGCAGAAATTGCAGTTAACATGGGATGTATGGACAAAGAATCATGCCCTGCATTATTTCTAAAAGATGTAGAGGATTGGCAGATACAAGACCCAAAAGGCAAACCCATTGAACAAGTACGAGAAATTCGTGACGATATAGAGCAAAAAGTAAAAGATTTCATAGATTCTATAGCAAAAGGAGAATCTGTTGGGCTATGATGATACCATTATCAAAAAGAATTAGATTTTTTTAGTAAATATCTCTCCATATTGGTTTGAATCTATAGAGGCCTGAACCTTTCTCGAGGATTAAAATGGATTACAGACCAAGTGCCGTTAAACGAAAGTTTGGCTAGCGTGAAAGTGCAACATCTGCTAAAATTAACGCCACATCTTGCAATTTCTTTTTTCTGGCAGTAGTTTCTTTACCTTTTTTTGCAGTTTTAGGCGTATATTTTCTTACGGATAATCTACCTAGCATTTTCTCTCAAATATTATCAATCAATCTACTTTCCCATATGCTTTTAGTTTATCATACGCATCTAGAATTTCTTGGGTTTTTTCATCGGCATCTTTTTGAATTTCTTGGGTTCTGTTTTGGTAGTTATCAGGGTGATAGAATTTTATTTGTTTTCGGTAAGCTGTTTTGATTTCAGAAGGCGTTGCATTTTCTTTTACTCTTAGAAGATCGTAATATTTTTGCAAACTGTGATTTGAACTTGCATAGTTTTCAGAATCCTTTTGTTTCTTCTTCTTACTTCTTTCTCTCTCTTCCTTTTTCTTTCGCTCACTTCTTTCTTTTTCTTCATCATGTTCTTGTTGTTCTTGTTGCTGTCGTCTTTGTTCTCGTTGATATTGATCATGTCTCCTACGTTCTTCATCTCGTTCTTTTTGCCTTTGCTGAAATTTCTCATACATTTCATCTTCATGATGTTGGGTTGACGAATTTGTGTATGTTCTTTTTTTAGGATTATGATTTCTCCAGACTTGAACAAGAGCGATTGGTGTAATTATTAGAAAAAACACAATTACGATAATGGATAATATCCCATCACTTGAGACATCATCTGAATTCAGATTAGAGTTTGACTCCATCAAAGAGTTACTTTTAGAATCTACAAATTGTTCAGATGTAGATTGGGATGAAGATAATTGTGAGAATGGATGTGAGGAATACGAATCTCGAATAATAGTACAGTCATAGTCAGGATTATCATTTTTTTTAAATTCACAGAATTCATTACGAATTTTGTCGCCTTCAGATAATCCATACACATAATCTAATGAGAACGAAAAACCAAATGTGAAGAGCATCATTCCAAAGAATATCTTCAAAAATACATCATTCATAAATTAGTATAACATGAGGTTCATTTTAAGTAAAGTCAATACAATTTTCCCGCAGATCATATTTTTATGAGATAGAGATCACAGAATCTCATGACATTTTGCTCTGATTGTGGAGAGGAGTTACAGGTAGGAAAGAAATTTTGCTCAGGATGTGGGAGTAAAGTAGAGAAAATCATACAAGAAACTAATCAACCAGATGAATCATCATTCGTTAACCAAGAATCTATTTTTGATGATAACAAAGAAAAAGAAACATTCACTCAAAAATCAACCAAAGAACAGGGGAAGAGTTTAGAAGACATGGTAGAACAAATAATGATCAGCAAAGGTTATTCCACAGAAACTAGAAAAAAAATTAAAGGACAATCAGGAGAATATAATGAAATTGATGTTCTTGCAACAAATGATCAAGATGTAATTGCAATAGAATGTAAAAATTATTCAGAGGATTACAAAGTTGGCGTATCTGAAGTACGGGACTTTTGTTCAAAATTAGCTGATTTAGAAATTGATAAAGGACTAGTAATTACAGGTTCGAATTTTTCACAAGATGCAGTTGGATGGTCTAGTAACAATCCTCAAGGAGTTAAAATTGAATTATGGAATGGTGAAAAATTATCTGATGTTTTTAGACAACATTTCTTAGGTAGAGAAGGTTCAGGTACAGTAAAAATCTATGACTGTTTGGAACCGCAAGATGAAATAAAAGATTATACAGAATTATTATTAAAAAATAAAAATACAATAAAAATAACAAAACAAGATTTAATTTTTTATCCATTCTACATTACAGAGTTTTCATTGAGGGAACAATTTAGAACACCAGATAAACAAATGCACACCTCAGAGAATCAAGGAACTTATTTTGTTGATGGCATTACAAAAAAAATTCTATCAAGGTTTGATAAATACGGGGGTGCGGATCTTGGAATCAATTCGGAACAAAAACAAATTGTGAAAGACATACTAGAATATGATCAATACAAATCAATAGAGATTCAGAAAATTGATGGTAGTGAAAATATACAGCAACTAAAACCAAGTATGAATAAACAAGATATAGAGTTTTCAGTGAAAAAAGACATCATTAACGACAATAAAGCAAAAGTTGATTACTCAATAAGAAGATCGAAGGAGGTAATAGAACAAAAACAATTCAAATTTACACCCAACATGAACTTGGTTAAACTTCAATCAAAGGTGGTATTTGTGCCTAAAATGGAAATAGTATTTGACTCACATGGAAAAGAATACAAAAGAACAATTTTGCCAGCATCAGGTAGTTGGGTTTTAGATGAAATTGAATATTGTAATAATCGAAAGCACACACTAACTGGAAAAAAAGAAACCTATGCAGTATGTGAAGTCTGCGGAATTGCAAAATGTGAAGATCATATTTTAGTTGATAATGAAGAAATGTGTTTTTGTAAAGACCATGCAAGTGAAGAGCTCAAAGAATCAAAAAAAGGACCATCACTTAAAGAAAAGTTTGGAAGATTCTCGTTCAAAAAAAAATAGTCCACCTTCATGTTTATCGTTTAGTTTTTTTAGATTCATGGTACCGATCTCTTTTGAGTTCCAAAATTCTTGAGCGGTTTTTAAGGTAGTACTCTCTTTTCCGCTTCTGAATTTTTCTGTAATTTTTTTCCTGGTACTCTTCTACTTTTTTCAAAACGTCTGATCTGTTTCTTTCATAGTACCGTTTTTTGATAAGTTGATATTTTGCGGGGTTTTTCTTTACCCACTCTTTAGAATAATGATTTCTGCAGAGCTTTTTTGCGTATGCTGGTTTTTTGCAGTTTTTGATGATGCAATGTTTAGCCAAGTTTCTCATACCTCACCATGTCTAAAACAAGATACAACATGATCATTAACCATTCCAACTGTCTGCATAAAAGCATAGCATATTGTAGGACCCACAAATGAAAACCCCCTCCTTCTCAAATCCTTGCTCATCGTCTCTGATTGTGTTGTTGTTGCTGGAATCTGCTCCCAGTTCTTGAACTTGTTTGTCTTTGTTTTGTGGTTCACCAGTCCCCAGATGTACTCATCAAATGAACCAAACTCATCCTTTGTCTCAAGAAACCTCTTTGCGTTGTTGACAAATGACTCTACCTTCTTCCTGTTGCGTATGATCCCATCATCTTTGAGGATAGAGTTTACATCTCCTTTTTTGTACTGAGAAATTTTTTCTGGGTTAAAGTTGTCAAATGCTTTTCTATATGCCTGTCTTCTTTTGAGGATGGTAAACCATGAGAGTCCAGCTTGAGCACCATCAAGGAGTAAAAACTCGAAGAGTTTTCTGTCTCTGTGAAGTACAACGCCCCATTCTGTATCATGGTACTTTTGGTGGATTCCTTCTTTTACCCAATCACATCTGGTTATCATTTTAACCATCAAAATTCTATGTTAACCATAATTAAAACAGACAGCTCAGACAAATACCTTCCAATCATCAATTCAGATATAACTCTGATTCTTCATTGCAGTCAATAACATCTGTTTTAATTTGTTTTAAAAATTGATGTGTTTAATGTCTATTTTTAGTAATTATTTTCAATCACAATAATTTGGAATTATAAAAAATTGATTGACAAATTATAATCATAATAAATATTCTAAATTCTCTTAACTGTAAGGAATTTGTCTCGAAGAACACCTTTCTTCCCTCTCAATCTAAGTTTATTTCCACAACATGGACAAAATCGCCCATCCCAGATCATATACTTATCGCAGACGTTACACCTCTTCTGTCCGTTCTCATAGCGACCACCTTCAGAGGGCATTTTAGCTACAAACTCTTTGCATCGGGCGTTACAGTGATTCATCTTTTGAGTTTCCTGCTACCCTGCAGTTTCAAAGAAAGTTTAAGTTTTTCTCAGATCAGAAAAATAGCCCGGGCAAGACTCGAACTTGCGTCTCGGGCTTCAAAGGCCCAAATGCTTGACCGCTACACTACCGGGCTACTGAAAACAAGTTCCAGTAAAGACAATAAATCTCTAAGGGTGCAAGAAAAATAATTGATAAAAATTAACAAAGAAAAAGAAATTACATTCTTAGATGCAGCAGTAACTGACTTTGCAGATTCTTTAGGATACTGTGAATACAAAATTCCACTATCCATCAAAGGCATCAAACCAAAACCATCACAGTCACTAATTCAAGGAACAAAAGCTCATCATGCCGAGGAAAAATATGAGCAAGAACATGTGGAGTTAGAGCCAGTATCCGTAGAACAAATCGAAGATAAACAAGAAGATGTGGAATTTGCAAGAGAAAATATTTACTCAACTTTGATCATGCCATTTGAGTTTCCAACAGAGAATGTGTTGCTCACATTGTCTGGAAGAATAGATAAAATTCTCAGAATTGATGAAACACTAGTTGTTCAGGATGACAAGTTTGCAGGCAGGCCTCAAGTTTACGACAACAAGACGCAACCATATCCTAGCCAACTCCTTCAAGTGTTGACATACCTCAACTCCAGTTTCTCAGCAAGGAAAAGCAAGAATCCTGATGATTTCTTTGGGATGCCACACACTCAAAAAAAATGGCAGATTCGAATATGTGATAGAAAGACCCGAGAGCCATACAAAATATTCTCAGAAATTCAAGACTCTTTTTCTTTACAATATTTACAAATATCATTGCAAAAATTTACAAGTATTTCTCTTGGAATGAGTGAACCAAAACATCATAACAGTATGCCAAAATGTAATGCATGTAATTTGAAATCATTTTGTGATTTTAAAATTGGATAGAATTAGGTCTGTTAATTTGAAATTATGAAACTTTGAATTTAATCTAATTTTCTTGGAATGACTTTTTTTACCCATCTTTGTGCCCCTTGAGGGTGAGCATATTTCCAAGGCTCTGAAAATTTTTTCAAAACTTTGATTTTCCAAGCATATTTCCATTCTTTGTTGTTTTCTTTAATTTCTGTAAACATGATTTTACCTAAAACCATCCCTCCACTAAGAAGATAGACAGGGATGTTAAGTTTAGTAGTTTTAAAATTTCTAAACTCATATTTTTTTGTACCATTAATAATTTGGTCGGAATATGGTTGTTTAACAATAAATCCCTGCAACGCAGTGGCTAATAATTTCAGAGTATTTTCATCTTTTGGAAATTCTTTTTCAACCTGTCTCAAAGTTTCCTTGATGCTTGAAAACATGTTTCGGGATTTTTTATTACTGTCTTTTCTCATATCGTCCAACAGATTCTCAAAAAACTTTACCTGTGAGCATGGTTCCCAATAATCCATGCCAGAGTCATTGATTTTTCTCATGCATGCATTACAATAGTATTTCTTTCCAGCGTTAACTCGTCCAACAAATTTCTGTGTTCCACACATACAACAAACTCGTTCTTCACTCAATGTCTAAATCTCCACAATGAGATTTTCTTGATTAGTTTCATCCCTGCCCTGATAAAGTTATCATCAATTCCATACTTTTCAAAGACCCTCCTCAAAGCATAGCTCCTAACAAAGGAGACAGTAGCATAAACAAATGTGATCAGCAAGTTTGCCACTAGAGGATCATCTTGAATCCACCCCATCGATAGTGGCAGGATTACAATTCCAACTCCATAACCTATAGGATACCCACCAAATGAATTGACAAAGGCTTCTGATGCACTTTTCTTTTTTGAATCAGTACTTTGTTTTAACATTATTTCATTTTCTCCAATACATCATCAGAAAATGATTTCTGTTCATACTCTTTTTGTTCATTACATGGTTGACAAATATCAGAAATTATTTTTGGTAAATAATATACCACAACTAGTGCAACACTAATCAGGGGATTGATAAATCCTAGAATTCCAGCGAATACCCAAAACAAAACTTTTGTAATTTTATTCATCTCGTTCTCCCCACTGATGATTGCAGTTATTGCATTCGTATTTTGGATCATTATTTGTAACACAGCACCCTCCAAGAACAATTTCTTTTTTCTCTAATGCATCTTCAAGCGAATCTACATCGACATAATATCCCCAAAGAATCTCGGCCACCCATGATTTACCACATTCAGGGCAATTCAATTTTTATTCCTCAAATTTTTAAATGCATTCTCAATTTTACTGTCCCATTTTTTTAATTCTGTTTTTATCGCATCCATTGTAATTGCATGATTCTCCATAATTTTCACAATTTTATCTCGTTCACATAGTAAATCATCAAAATCAGGATATTCTTTTCTGAAACATTCAAATAATTTCCCCATTTCTTTACGAGTCAGTTTTGAGTTTTTCAATTTCCCACCCTCCAGTACTCGTGCAGATAGTTACCATTCCAAGAAAAATAATCACAGATAGCACTGCAACACCTACAGACCTGTTGCTCCTGCCATGATTGAAATCGGCAGGTATTTTTGTGCGTAATTTGGCATATTTTGCACCTCAATTCTTGCTCCCCCAGATTTTTTTCAGGTTTTCTCGATCCTTTTGCGCTCTTGCTTTAGATTCTCTATTTGATTTCTCCATATCAGACGATAGCTCTCGTGTCATTACATCCATCGAATTACCAAAATCCTGAATTACTTTGTTAAAAGTATCAATACCTTTAGAGATATTTTTTATGTTGAATTTTTTGAGAAGTGTGTTCATCATATTTTAGACCTCCAAATATCGATAGTATCTAAAATCTTGTAACCAAAATCTTTTGAATTTTCTAATGTTGATTCTAAATCTCCATCAACATAAATAGTTGAGACAGTCCCTAATACAACAATAACACCAATCAAGGAAATAATGATACTCATTTTTTACTCCTTAATCTTTCGAGTTCGGTGCGTCCCTCTTCGACTCGTTCTTCAAGAACTCTAGCCATACCTCGATAGTAGTTCAACTGAATTTCTGCACGTCTCAAGTCTTCTGCTTGATATGTCTTTGCTAGAAACTTTGGAAGTATTCGTGTGAGTTTCATTTTCTGTTCACCTGATTTTTCAAATACTCATCCATTGCTTGTTGAATGTAGTGTTTGATGTTGTGGTTCTTCCAGGAAATGTGATGGATGTCTCTATCAATCAAGTTCATTGGTACATCTCTCCTTTTGCTAACTGGATTTCTGGAACATCCATCAGTCTATCTAATTCTTTTTGCTGAACTTTGATTGCTTGATCAAAGAGAATTACTTTTGACTTGTGATAGTCCATCTCTGCTGAGAGTTTCTTGATGTCGTACTCTAAATCAACTACATGTAGTCTGTCAGGAAGTATGTCTCTCAAGTTGTTTCCCTCCATCTAGTTTCCTCCATAGTACATTGGTTCGTCATCGTCAACGAACTCACGAATAATTCTAGGATAAAAAGAAACGCTAGAATTTAATTCGTTTTTTTGAATTATGCTTTGTTGTTTCATATTTTAGATACACAATAGAAATTATTATATAACATCAACATAGTATGCATACTGAACATACCATCATGAACAAACTAGTCACGTTTCGAGTGCATATTGCCCCTTTAGGCTTTGAAATTGACAGAATAGTCATCCCCCTAAAAGAGACAAAGGCAGACAAACTATGGTTACTAGTTCATGAGAAAACAGCAGAGGACAAATCAAGGCCATATCTTGAAAAAATAAAAAAAGAGTGCAAAAAAATGAAAGTTGAATTAAAAATTTCTTATGCAGACAGATTAAGCATGTTTAAAATTATAAAATCAGTTAAAGAAATTATCAGTGAGGAGGAAAACAATTACATTTACATCAATGTTGCATCAGGATCAAAAATTCAAGCCATAGCTTGTATGATGGCCTGCATGATTCTAAAGGAGTGTAAAAATCTTCAGCCGTTTTATGCAGAACCTGAAACGTATGCTGCATTTGATGGGGAGCAACAATCATTTGGAATCAAAGACACTATTCCTTTACCAACATATGAAATACAGATACCAAAACCAAAACTATTGCAAGCACTAAAAATTATACAAAAGTCAGAAAAACAAAAGATTACAAAAAAAGTGATGGCAGAAATTGCTGAAAAGCAAGAAATCATTACAATAAACTCTGAGGAAAAAAATCACTCGCAAGCAAGGTTTGCAAGTCTGGATAAAAATATAATTCAGCCATTACAAGATGAGTGGAATTTTATTAAAGTTGAAAAAATTGGAAGAAATCGATGGATAAAGATAACTCAAGAAGGTCTTGATGCTACAGAGTTTTTAATTTAATTAATCATCAAGAAAGTATTTTTCTGTAAATGATTTTTTTCTACCAACATTTAATTTTTTTACTTTAAACCCAGCATCTTTTGCCTCTTGTCTAACTTTGTGCGAAACTTTGGTATCTTTTGCCACTCCGATTATGCCTCCCGAGGCATAACCAGGGTGTTTTTTGTAACCTTTTGCTTGTTTCACATGCACAGATGTGAGTTCTTTTACACATTTTGCTTCCCCAATCTTACGCTTATGTGGAATTTTTTTATGCTGTCCATAAACATCAGGTCTTTTTCCATAACCTCGATATGTTTTCTGAGTTTGAAATTCATAATCAGGATCATTTTTTGCCATATCTTCAGCAAGTTTTCTCTCTAACCGTTTAATATTGTGATCTGGATTTAGTTTTTTACTTCCAAATAATCCCATATTGAAAATACACAATACTAGTTTATATTATTTTCACAGCATCATAAATTTGAATTATGTCATTGTTATCTAATTATTGTTTTGTAGTATCAATAAGAAATAAATTTTGATCAAAACCACCACGTTCTTTATTTTTCTTAATTCTGATTTCTTCTAATTGTTCTTTTGAAATTCCGGAAAGTTTTGCAATGTGGTATATCACCTCTAAAACATCTGCCAATTCCTCATGAGATTTACTTTCATTGTATTCTGAAACTTCTTCCAATAATTTTTCTTGTAATTTCTTCAAAAATTCATCATCAGATAGGTTTTCCACATTACAATCAAATCCAGATTTTTTGATTATTTCAGGAATTTTATCCCTAATTGCTTTATTGTAAACCACCAATGTGTTTTATCCAACCTCTGTAAAATATGTCATTTCTTGGGTCATATTTGGGATCACCTTCCCATAAATTGAGTTTTTTATCATTTTTTGCATAAATATAACTATCTACTATTTTCTGTCTTCTTATTTTTGGTGTTTTTCCTAAATCTCCCTGAATTTCTTTGTGAAGGGGCAAATGACTTTTTATCACATATTCATTTCGTTCAATGAGATTTTCGATAAAATGTTGTCCCACAAGATTATCTGTTTTTCTTAAATTGCATTGTTCATGAGCAACAACCAAATTCCAAAATTCATTATGTCCTAATGCCTTGAATGGTATTACATGATCCACATGACTAGGGTCATACAGTTGCTCACCACAGTAAAAACATCTATCTTGTTGATATCCTGCTAACGCATCTTTAATTGGGGTTAAATCTCGTCTAATATCTTTTCTAATAACAAATAATTTCTCATCAAGTGTATCTACAAAAATTCGCTCTGCTTCTGAAATTTTTTCAAAACTATATTCTAATAAATTCCATCTAGAATCCATTTTTTTAAAATAATGATCATTCTGATCATCTGAAAAAATATTCAACAAAGGTTCATGTAGATTAAGAGTTCGTTTATCATCAGAAATAGAATAAAATGTCACAGGGATTGGACTATATCCAAAAACATTAAGAAAATATGGTAAAACTTGATCAAGCAAAGGTCCAGATTTTATTTTATTAAGAGCTTTAGTTTTTGTTATACTTCCATCAAGAACTCCTTTGATTTGTTTTTCTACTACCGATTCATCATCGAATTTTTTATACTGAGGTTTTCCTGTTTCTTTAATTCTAGCATCATATATCTGAAAAAAATCTTCAGATAATTCATCTAATGTTAATTTTTCAATATTTTTTTTAGCATATCTCATCAACAGTTTCCCCAATGCCATTTTGTATGTAGTTTGATTAGCACCATATAGGGTAATTCCTCTCCAAAAATCTTCAGGGGTTGGATCAAACAATTATTCTGCATCCTTACAAATGTCATTATAATCACACCACTTGCAAGTGAATGCTTGAGGAGTTGCACCAAACTCTTTGTTCTTTATTGATTCAGTAAATCCTTCAATGACTTCTCTTGCAACATCAACATCTGTTTGAGATACTTTGTAATCAAAAAACTGTTGTCCTTCTTCTTTTTCAACATAGAAAAATGATGCAGTCTTTGGAAGTTTCCCATATTTCTTGTGTTCTTGCAAAGCCATGCAGTACATGTTTAATTGTAAACTCTCTTGTACTTTTTCTACTTTCTTGTTTTTTCCACCAGTCTTGTAATCAATAATCACAAAATCACCTTCAGGGGTCTTTTCAATTCGGTCTATTTTCCCATTAACTTGAAAACCACCAATTTGTGTTGAGAATTTTAGTTCAACATCAGTAATTGTATTTTTATTTTCACTGTTCCATTTTTGGTAAGAAGTGATTGCAGGCACTAGTGACTGTTTATCTTCAGTTTCTTTTTGAACAGAACTTTGCAAGTAATTTGATGCATTCCAACTAGATTCAAGTTCAGATAACATAGATTTTAGATCACCTTTTTTCTCAGGCATTTCTGGATTATCAACATCTTCAACTATTTTGTGAAAGACAGTTCCCTTGTACAGAGCATTTGCTTCTTGGTTTCTAGGTAATGCGTTTAAGACATGTTTGTACCAGAACATCTTTGGACATTTTGCATAATCATCAAACTTTGAGAAGGATAATTTCTGATTCTCATATCCCATCTCAGTAGGATTTGTGCCTGCAAGTCTTTCATCAGTAAGGGGGTCAGGCTCATATTGCAATAATTCATCATGAGAAAATCCATCAGAGGATTTGTTTTTCCTATAATGATCAATTTTTGCAATTTCAATAATTTTATGAATTGCGCTCTGGAATTGATCAGAATGTAAGTTCTTTAGTGCTTTTTCAATATACTCATTTTTAATTACATCAAAAACATCGACTGGTGCTGAAATGTTATCATCAGAGTTTGAGTCATACTTTACAAAGTTGACACTTTCATTTTCTGTAGGTTTTAGTGCATCAAGGAATTTTGATGCTTTGTTAGCCCTTGATCTATCTTCGTACTGGGTGGGATACATCAGATAAAGATGGTTTATGGTTCTAGTCATTCCAACATACAAAATTCTTCTCTCTTCTCTAGTGTGCTCAATCTTTGGAGTTGCACTAGGAATTACTCCCTTTGCAAGTTGTTGAGGAACATAAAATGATTTTTCAGAATATTTTATCGGCATCTTGTATGTTGCAACATCAACAATAAACACAACTTCAAACTCCAATCCTTTACTTTTGTGAATTGTAGATACCTGAACTGCATCATCACCAGACAAGTCTCTTTTTGTTTCAACATCAAATTGATTTAGTTGCTCTGTGAACTCTAAGAACTGCTTTACAGTTACCTCAGAATTTATTTTTTCAAAATCATAAGCGTTGTTTAAAACATTATTTAGAACTGAACGCTCTACAAAACTTTCAATAGAATCATCATTAGAGATTTTTTTGTACAGGTCAGTTTTGTTTCTAATAATTTTGTAAATCACTTGAGAAGGAGTATGGTTTTTGGCAAGTTTGATGAAATCATTAATTGTTGAAAATAATTCTTTAATCTGAGTTTTTTGGGTTAGATGTTCAACTTTTAAATCTGAAATTACATCAAATGCATAATCACCATCAGTTTTTCCTCTGGCTCGTACTCCTGCTTCTCGATTAATCTTTGAGATGTTTTGAGGACTAATATCGTACTCTTCAAGCAATCGAATAATACTAGTCATTGAATTCATCGGATTTGCGATAATTCTTAGAAATGCAAAGAGAATCTGGGCACTGGGGGAACCATGAACCTTCGATTTTCCTATGTATTTTACTGGAATTCCTTCTGATGCTAGGATTTTTGCGATATTCAGACCGTCTTGCTGTTTTCTTGACAAAATTGCAAAATCCCTAAAGGAGTAACCAGGATTATTTTTAATCATCTCGCCGATTTTGTTTTTGATAAACTCTGCCTGTGCAATTTCTGATGAGCACTCTACAACGTTTACTTTGTTATCCTCTTTTTTTGTTGGTTCAATGTCTTTTGGTTCCCGTATTGTATCCTGTGCTAAAAGTTGTCCAGATAATGCAATTACACTTTTTGGATTTCTGTAATTTTTAACTAGAGAAATTTCTGTAAAATCTGAAAATGTTTTTTTGAAATCCTCAAAGATTTGAGTATATGCACCCTGGAATCGATAAATGTTTTGATCAGCATCACCTACTGCAGTCACATTTCCATCAGTTGCAATTTTTTTAACTAGTGCAAATTGTGCAAAGTTGTTATCCTGAAATTCATCAATAAGAATATGCTTGAATTTTTCTTGAACACGTTTTAAAACATGTGGTTGATCTTTGTTTTCTAAAAGTCTGTTTGCTTCAACTATTAAATCATCGTAATCCATCACATCAATTTTCTTTTTGAATTCCATGTACTTTTTGTAAATTTTTACAAGATTGTCCATTTGGTGAAGGTATTCAAACTCATCGACATCTGCAATAGTTTTCTTTTTGAGTTTTTTATCAACATATTTTTTTAGGTCATCAGGTGAGATTAACTCCTGATTGAAAACGCTGATACCGTCAACTAACTTTTCAATTAAATCATAAGCGTTGTTTCCAATTACAACATGTCTGTCAAAACCGAACGAGTCAATGTTCTGAACTCCCCACACCAAAAATACAGAGCGGTCAAGTACTCCGCCCTTCATTCCAAGACCTGTTGCCGTAGTATTTTCTAATAGCAAATTTCTACAAAAAGCGTGATACGTGCTAATTTGCATTTCAGAGATATCGACTTTACCTTTAATTTCATCATCCTCTTCCAATCGACCTCTTAGTTCACTTGCTGCTTTTTCAGAAAATGTCAAACATAGAATTTCAGAAGGATCCAAGCCGTCTTTGATGAGAAACTTCACCCTCTCAGTAACAAGGCGGGTTTTCCCGCTTCCAGGACCTGCTGTGACTAGTAGCGAAGAACCCTTGTGCTTTACTGCATTCATCTTTGCACTATCTAAATTCATACAATGATAGATTCACAATGATATTTCAACTATAGGCTCAATTATTGAGAAAAATCGATAGAATTATCCAGGGGTCTTTTCAAGAAAATTCATGGTGCTTTACCCAACTAGCAGATCAGGTTCAAGAGTTCTTCAACTCCTGGAATCTACTGAAGAGTACGGCGGACCTCAGTCACTTGATGATGTTTGCAAGAGTCTTGGGATGGCAAACGTGAATGTTAGATCCCTGCTTTCAAGATTGTACATCAAAGGAGAAATTGAAAGGATAGACAAAGGAATCTACAAGATAAAAGGAGATACCAGAGAGTACAACCATAACATTGTGCATTACAGTGAATAAATTTATTTTAATTTTTCATAAACTGCTTTTGTAAGTGATCTAGTTTTTCTCTTAACATTTTTTACTTTCTCTAGAACATCAATTAATGAAACCAAAGAGTAAGGATCGTCTGGAACTCCGCCAGGTAAAACTGCTTTGAGGTCAAGCAAATCAAAGGTGTCAGGAAGTTTTTTGAGAATTTTTTTCAAAGGAGAATTTGCTTTCTTTGGATTTCCAAGCTTCATCATGTAGGGGTCCTCCGCTGCACCAATTACACAGCAAAGATAATCACCAGATTTGTTTTTGTAGTAGAGGTGCCTTGTGTCAGTTCCGTTTTTTGCATCCTTTGAGACTTTTTGAAACTCCACTTTGTATCCTCGTGGTATGTGATCCTCAACATCGATGTGTGCGTCTTCTTTTTTTCCTGACTGCACTGTCGGAACCCACTTGACTGGAAAGTAAAGTGGAATCATAAAGTTGGATAGCATCAAGTCATCTTTAGCTCTTTTCTTAGCTAGGCTTGCGTAGGCTTTTCTGATGTCAACTCCTATGTATTTTCTCTTCAGGTTGTTTGCAACTTTGAGTGTTTGACCACTTCCGCACATTGGATCCAAAATCACATCTCCGGGCTTTGTGTACATGTGGATTAATCTCCACGGAATCTGCTCTGGAAAAACTGCTGGGTGCTTTATGACGTTGGGGGGAACCGGAGTGATATCCCAGACAGATAGTGCAACCTGCCGTTTCATTGCACGGTTTAGTGGGATTTTGGGCTCTGTGTCTTTTAGTAGGAATCTTGCCTTTTTCCCCTTTTGTAAAACTATGATGTACTCGTGCATGATGTTTGCACGGTACCGAGTTGGGACGGGAATTTTTACAAACTGTCCAAACCTGTTTCCAGCACCACTTCTCCCAGCAGTAATCTTGTTCCAAATTATCATATCCCGCAAGTGCCAACCTTCCTCCTCATCTGCAAGGTCGACAAGCTTTGATACAAGCAAACTTTGGTGAGGAATCAAAACACCATCAGACAATTCATCTGCAATGACTATGCAACAAAAGCCACCAGGCATTGTGACTTTTTTTACTTCAGAGAAAATAGATTTCATCTCATTAAGATAGTCATCCAAACTCCCGCCGACATTTCCACGAAAGTCTTTTCCTTTTCCTGATTTCAAATTCTTTACATGCTGAGAGTAGTTGATTGCGTTTCCGTAAGGTGGTGATGTAACAGTTAACGCGACACTGTTTGGTTTGATAAATTTTGACAGGGTTTTGCTGTCTGCGCAGACAACATCATTAATTGTAAATTTTTTTGCCACAGCTGTTTTCGATGATCATCAGCTTTAAACCTTTTGTTTGGAAAACTATTTTTTTACAAACGCCGAATCAAGATCCTTGTAGAGTTCCAGCGATGACTCTACCTGATTTTTTATGCTTTCGTAAAGTTTCTCAGACACAACCCTAATAGCGTGTCGTTCTTCCTGTGTCAAATCAGGGTATTTTTCATTTTTAATGTGTGATAAAATTTTCTTCTTTCTCTCATCAAACTTTGATTCATTACCAGAATCAGAGCAAACTTCTCTGAGATGATCTTGCCAATTAAGATATTTTTTATTCTGATCTTTTTTCCTGTTGTTGCACGGTTTGCAAACTGGAACAGTGTTTCCTGGATGATGGAGACCAAACTCAGTTCTGTTAAACATCACCATGTGTTCAATCTGTAAATCAACTCCAGAAATATAGCAATAAGCACACTTGCCTTCAAAAACAGCATCCCTAATTCTCAGCCAATCCTCTTTTCCTTTTCCAGAACCAGTGTTGAAAGATCTTCCAAGATAGTGCTCTCCAACTTTGGTCAGAAATGATCTTACCGCTGTGTTTGCAGCATCAGAACCTGTGTTGTAGTTTGTCATGTAATTTTCTTCTTAGAACGTTAAGCTTTAAAGCTTTTGAATACTTCTGAAGTTGTGGAGTGGCTCATAAAAATCACGGATGATGAATTTGACAGATGTAAAAAATTTGCAGGTGATTCTGCAGAATCTCAAAGAGAACACCGTTCAGGGGGAACGACAACGAGAGCATACGAACAAATTGTTGGAGATACGCTCAGAGGCAAGTTAGGGGAAGTTGCAATAAAAAAATTTCTAGAGCAAGACCCTCTAAATATTTCAGACATCTCTCTTGATTTTAAAATATACCCACGTGGGAAATGGGATGAGCAGGACTTGAAAATACATGGAAAAACTTTTTCAGTAAAATCTTCAAAACATTTTTCAAAATATCTACTTCTTGAAACAAAAGACCTTGAACGAGGCAGTGTTTTTGATTACTATGTATTGGTTCTGGTTGATACAGAACAAAAAACGGGAAAGATTGTGGGGTTTGTATCAAAAGAGGAAATGGAAAAAAGTACAGATGAAACATTAGATTTAAAAAAAGGTCAATGCATTCCAAATACTCCAGTTCCATTAGATGCGGATAATCATGCAAGACACAAAGATCATCTTCATAACTCTGAAGAAGAATGGGTTGAACTTCTCAAGGAATTGAATTAAATTTTTTCTAAAACGCTCAAAGCAATTTCGGCAAGCTTTGTTCCGAGTCTAACTGGAACTGCTTCACCTATCTGTGTTCTAACTTGCATGCGGTTTCCTTCAAACAAGTAGTCATCAGGGAATGTTTGTAATCTTGCGCGTTCCCGATTTGTTAGCATGCTTCTTTCTCTTTCATAATGATAACTCCAAGTTCCACCTCCACCATAAGCCATAACAGTGTATCCAGGTCTCAGAGGATGTGATCTTCTGTAGATGTTACTCATAGTTCCCTTTACTTTCCACTCTGTTTCATTAACAAACAAATAATTCATGTTTGGTGGAATGTGTCTCATTCTATCTTTTACGGCATTTCCTTCTTTCGGTATATCATTACTGCCATCATCAAAACTTGCACCGTCAAGAGGCTTACCATAATACCCAAGTTCTTCTAAGACCATTTTATGCTCCTCAAAGGCATCTTTGATTTCTGCGTCATTTTTAGGCTCAATATCGTTTGAAATAAGATAATCTTGCACTACATCAAAGGTTAGTTTATCCCATGTTTTTGATTTCCACTTGAATGCCTCAGGAGTTCCGACGTCAGTTTCAACTCCACGATATTCTTCCATTAGTTTTGCATATTTTTCCTGAAGTTCTGGAATTGTTTTCCCTTCAAATGCCTCCATCGCACTAATTGGATATTTACGTAAAAGGGATTTTTCTCCTTTGAGAATTTCTTGTGATTTTTTTGTAAATTCGTCTTCATCAAATGATTGAACCAAATCTTTTCTAACTCCAACAATAATCAATCTTTTTCTTTTTTGTGGAACACCAATATCAGAAGAATTTACAATTCCGTTAAAAACTAAAAAGTAGTTTTTTGCAGAATCAGGACCTTTCTTTATTTTGTTTTTAATTTCAGTCCATTTTACATTAAGATTTTCAAAATCCTCAACTATTGTTTTGTATGCAACACCACCGTTAGAACTAACAAGTCCTGGAACATTTTCAAAAACAAAAACTTTAGGTTCTACTCTAGTTAATGCTCGAATGAAATGAGAGTACAAATTTCCTCTAGTCATTTTTAATCCAAGTTCTTCTCTACTTCCTCTCACTTGAGAGAAATCTTGGCATGGAGGTCCACCTATTACACAGTCAATATTGATAAGAGGAGTAAAATCAACATTAGTTACATCACCTACAACATAACATGGTAATTGAGGATTTTCGTTGAATTCTTCAACTGTTTGTATATCAGCGTGATGATTTTTTGCATAAGTTTTTGAAGGTGCACTAAGAATATCATTTGCAATTTGATTCTCAAACTTTCCAGTCTTTGCAAAACCAGAATCCAATCCGCCAGCTCCTGAAAATAAAGTTGCAATTTTAAAAGCATGATTATAATTTTTCATCGGTCACACGATTCCAATATTTCTCATAATTAGAGGTAGTGTTGATCTAAAACTCTGTACTGATGTAGATTTTCTTTCCATCCTCAATGAAAACAAGATTGTCCCCTGCCTTTACTTTCAATTTGTCCCGGACTTCTTCTGGAACCGTGACTTGGAACCTTACTGTTACCTTTGAAGAGCCTAATGCTTTGCCCATTAAAGGTAACATATAGTAATAAGAATATTAAGAAAGCCAAGTATACCATGATTACCAAGTATATCTATAATTTATTGATAAACTTTTGCCAATCTGCATCAGAATTTTTCATTGATGCAACACTTTGAACATATCTATCCCCATCAAATTGTTGTCCAGGAATTTTTCGAGTTTTTTGAAAATCTCCATGGTTAGTGTATCCGCAAAGCCATATCGGTATTTGCTTTGGAAGTGGCATGATTTTCCGGAATACTTTCAAATTTTTTTGTTTTTGCTCATAATCTTTTATTTCTTGAGTCATAATTTTAATTTGAGATTTTATGTTATTTTTTGGAATTCCTGGAGACATGGTGCTATATTTTTTCTCTAATTTTGTTCTCTTCAATATTTTCTGAACAATTAGTTTTGCTATTTTTGAAATTATTTGTTCTTGATCGTTTACTCTTCCACTAAGTTTTTTTCTAGCATTATCAAAAAAAGAGTGTTCACGTAAAATTCTAAATAAATGATCTGATGGTAATCCTACTCTTGCAAAAATATACACATCTGACATTCTTTTTTTGTTTTCATATTCTAATGCGTCTAAAACAATCCAACAATTTTTTTCCTTGCTTGCTTTCATACCAACTTTTAGTTTAGGCAATCTCCCATCTATTGTAACAACATCTTGTGCAGTAATTCCTTCTTTTGGATGAGGTTCAGTGTCAAGTTCTATTTTTTTATTATAGTTATCTTTTACAAATTTTTGAAGAGCAAATTCAGCAAGGATACCCAATATCCAATCATCGGCTATTTGCATTTCACTACGTACTCCTCTAATGCCTGTACCTGCAGATGATTTTTTTGTATATGCCATCTGTATTGCCAAAACAAAACATTTTTGGTATTCTTTTAATGTAAGAAAAACAGTTCTATTTTTTTTAAGATTTTTCCATCTTGCTAATTCATTTTTTTTAAAATAATATCTTCTGGATCTTTTATAATGAGAAATCTCTTTACTACTCTTCACATAATTGTCGAAATTTTTTTCAGGAATGCCTAGAAAACTAATGGCTTCTTTTCTATTAAGATCAGTCATGTGTTTCACCTAAGAAAGAAATGGAGATCATATGTGACACGTTTTCACAGGTTTGATATTGTGTTTCTCGATGATTTTTTGTTTAATTCCAAATCGAGGTCGTCTTCCTTGTTTTTGTTGATCACGAAAAGTCTGAGTTTTACTAATTTGATGATTATAGATTAAATCATTTGGTATTTTGTATACATCATAAGTTCCATCAAAATTTCCTTCTCGGTAAAAATCTAAAAGATACAAAACATCCCAAACAGAATCTGGACCAAAACTTGTTAGATCATATCTAATTGTCGTTGCTTTGATTTGGATTCTTTCATGTGTTTTTGGATTATAGCAATCATATGATGCAGCAGTACCCTTTACATCTAAAACTCTAGGACAATCAAACTCCATAGAGAAAGCACCTTCTGAAATTCCTTCAGGTAAATTTGGTGCACGTGATTCAAAGTTCTTTAAGCCATTTTTTAGTTCAACCCATGCATTGTACAATCGCTTTAACTCTGGTGCATCTTTTTTTTCTCCTTTCAAAAGAACTGCATCATATTTTTTTCCACCAACTACAATTTTATCAGAATATTTTTGCACACAAAAATTATTTTTTATCCCGATTAAAACAACGCCAAGTATTCCAAGAATTCCAAGAAAATAAGATTAGTTTCTTAATGTCCTAAGAGTTTTCCAAAATACTCATTGATTCTATCCTCAATAGAACCGCCTGCAAGATTCAATCTATCCATTGCATCACCAAAGACGTCTTCTGAAAGTTGACTGAGATGAAATTCTGTTCTAAGGGAAATTTTGAAATCTTGCCCATCATCATGTATCTCAAAAAAATCAAGGTCTTTTACTCCTGTTTCAGTTGCAATTTGTTCTGAAAACTGTTCCCTGGCGTCCTTGTTCCTTTGAAAAAATGCATCCCTCATTTCTCCACCTAATAGAATAACTGCACCGCAGTGGATGATGTCATTTCCCTTTAGTTTGAATATTTCTTCACTTTCAATCTCCAATTTTGGAGGTATGAGAAAAAGTCTGAAATCATCACCAGACATTTTACCATCACGAATACCGTAGTCATTTACCTTAAGCATATTGATGATAAACTCTTGTGGATTATCAAATGCAGACATCTCCAAATATTAAATTATTCACTTAAAAAAAGTTTAATCATAATTTTTTTGTTAAATCACATTAAAGAACTGTTTGTTCAAATCTCTCAAAGTTAGCACTCCAAATAGCGTCAAATGAAAGTTGGACAAAAATTAGGAATAAAAAAAAGTAAGACAAACTTGTCTTGAAAGTGTCTTGATTTGTGGTGATTTTGTTCCTAAAAAACAAGACAACGACAAG
>Ga0209992_10001669_pt1 | contig 22434 bp, 31 predicted proteins | sample 2SBtaG_2_FD_182564 | JGI IMG/M metagenome (GOLD analysis project Ga0209992, IMG submission 182564) | Deep subsurface microbial communities from Kolumbo volcano to uncover new lineages of life (NeLLi) - 2SBTROV12_ACTIVE470 metaG (SPAdes)... | ecosystem: Environmental > Aquatic > Marine >... | reverse complement strand
TGCCGGAATTGATCCAGTAGATGTTGAATGTCGTGAAGGATTCAGTCTTGTAATGAAAGCATCAAACGGTGTAGCAATGTGTCTCAAAGCAGATTCAGCACTTAAGATGATAGATAGAGGAATTGTAGTTCCTGCTAACTAATCTTTCTTTTTTTATTTATTTTTAAAAAAACTGCCTAGTTCTGCATAGTTACAGAAAGATCTAAATCAATTCTATTCCAATACTATTCATTGAATCCAGAAACAGAAGAGAAAATTCAAGGAATAATTCTAGAAACATTCCAGGATGCAGAATCTGAATGGATTGGCTACTTTCAGCACAAAGCTGAACAAATGAATTTGGACAAGAAATCATTCTTTCTAGGCATGATGTATCCCAAAGTAACAAAGAATCTAGAAAATAACAACATCCACATTCGAATAAAGTCTGATTCTTGGGGAGACCATGAAAATGAGAAAATCAATACAATGCTAAACCAACTATACGAAAAGTTCGTCTAAAACAAAAAAAGCCAGCAATTCTACTAAACTGCTGGAATTTGGTTAGGGATTTTCTTTTTCACATATCTTGCTAAAGTCTCTGGTGAATACTCTATCCCGTGTTCAGTGTTCATATGATCCCAATAGTCAAAGATCACTTTTTCAATACTTCCTGTTGTGGCAAATTCACAATCAAATCCACATTCAATGCATCTTACAGTTACCACACAATACACTAAACCCTGAAAAATAAAAACAACAATGTGCATAATCTGAAAATTTGTTTAAATTTTTGTCCTATACTGTATGAAATTAAGCATTCTTGAAAATCAACTCTATAATGTCATAATCTTTGCAGTTACCAAATTTTTGAATTTTAGGACTGAAAATATCAGAGAAATGGATTTTTGATAATGCCATTTGCCAAAAGAACAACTAATCCCACACCTGTGCCACCACCGATAATAATTCCAATTAGAACTATAGCATCGCCTTTGTTCATCTAAAACAATTCTGTAATTTCGAACTTATGAAGCTAATTATCTTCTCAAATTTGGAATCTAACTTCACTCAAAATCCCATTCAGGAACAAAAACAATCTCATCATTTCCTAAATTTATCATTGAATATGACATGTTCTTTGTCAATTTCATTGATGGTTCATAACAATTCAGGGCATTACATTCCAAACATATCCAGCTGCCTCCATCTACATGAGTCATTATCATTTGAAGGTCATCACTATTGCAACTATAACAAACCTCAGGGATTTGATCTAATTGTCTGGCTCTAGAAATAATTAGTCTGCCTGCCTCATCATAATCTGCCATGAAATTAATCAAAGAATTGTGGAATTAAAATCATTTCCTAGATTTTCTAAACTTTATCCAGTTTAGTCTTTGAGTTTTTTTGAAATCTCTTCATAATCTTTGAAATTATCCAACTCTTCTATTTTCATAATTTGTAAGAGATTAGCTGCCTCATCTACAAGCTTGTTTAATCGTCGAAGTGATTGTTCATATTCTTTGTCTTCTTTATTTTCCCATTTCTCTAATCGTTCTTTAAAAAAATCAATACGGCCAAGCTTGTAATCAATTTCAGATACCAAAATTTTGATTGATTCTAACTTCATTACCTTTTTTTCTAAAATTTACAAACTTAAGCTTATTGGAGTTATTTAATTTGAGAAAAAAGAGTACAAGTTCAAGCCATGCCCCGGTCGGGGTGTGAACATTACGTTCAGGGGTAAGGGTGAACTTGTCTATGTATACTGTGTAGTAATTTGACTTAAGGAACTTGGAAATTCTCACAAAGAATTGATTCCATTTTGGAATTTAGAAATCAAACTTATGATTCACAACCAATACCATCTTTGTCTCCATCAAATGAATGTGGATCAGGCTGTAAAACTGTAAATCTTTTCTGCAGAATGTCTCCACAATCCAAATCTGGTGGAAAAGAAGCAATACAAAAATCTGGATATGAAGGATCACAATCATTAGATAATTCTATATCTTCAGTTGGCTCTGCAATTTTACATCCAAATCTTTGAGCCCATGAACTATCTGAAAACTCACTAAAATTACAATATCGTGGAGAAATTCCTGCATGGCCATTATACAATAATGCCGAGTTTAGTGATTTTCCATTACAGAAAATATTTGCAACCAATCTATCATACTGGTCATATAGCTGTACATCATCTTGATCAACTGTAATTATACTTCCAACAGGACACATTTTTTCAGTAAATTCTGTAGCTTGTAAAAATCCTGGTTCATCTATCTCTGGTGTATCAACTATTGCTAGTCTAATTTTGTAATTATTAGTTTCAATGGTATCCCCATCAATTATTCTAGTAACCACTTGTGAGATACATTTTGCATCTCCAATACATCTATGAGCATCAACTACAACACTTGATTGAACTGGCTCATTCTTGTAAATGCTTTCAAACTGTTCTTGTCCTACTTCTTTAGCTGCAAGACCTGTCTTTTCATGTGTGACGATATCTGTCCCGGTTTGTGATTGATACACCAATCCAGCTGCAATAAACAACACAAAGGGGACAACAACTAGTGCTGCAATGGATATTGGTTTCACAAGTATTTTCCATAAAATTTGAACTTAAGCATATTGTAGTTCAAAATGAAAAGACACACTCCATATAGGGGAATTTTTTGTCTAATGTATGATCAGTGGAGCTCCAAAATATGTCATGATTGCATTTTTTGCATTGGGTGTATTCCTAGTTGGATTTTCACTATGGGCACTATTTCTTACTGATATTCCACAAGAACAATTCCAAGAAGATCCTAGATTTGAAGAGGAATATGTGAAATATTATGAGTGGACCATTCTATTTGGTTCTGTATTGATTGGAATCGGTTGGATTCTTGCATTTTTAGGACGTAAACTGTCTCGAAAATAAATTCAGCAAAATCTCATTGTTATTGAGTTGAATTGTACTCATCAATAATTTTCAATTCTTTATCTGTGAGGGCTGGAACACCTACACGATGCATTGGTATCATTCCATTACTGACTAAAAGTTGGCGATATTGCTGAAAATATCTTCCCAATTCTTGCTTCAAAAATAAGGCATGCTCTTCAAATTTTTGAGATTCTTCAATTTGACGTTCATTTCTCAATCTTTGAGATTTATTTTCAACTTCGTTGATATTTTTTTGTCTTCTTTTGAATCCAGTTACAACAAAGTTCTCAAACACCATTTCAAAGCACTCTAAATGAAATATGTTGAAATAATATGAAACTTTTTTGATGATTTTCAATCATATGCTGGAGTATTGTATATTCAATGTTGACAATTTGATGATGGTTTTTATCAACTGATTTCTATTCAGAAATACATGTCTGAATCTCTGAATGAAAAATGTGAACTGCTTTCAAAAGAACCTGAAATTCGTTTTGCAGGATTTTTAGATATGATGGGAAATCTTGTTACAGGTTCGTTTTCAGATGGGATCAAACCTCTAAAAAATGAAGATGAAAGAAAGAAAATGTTCATCGAAGCAGTATTGAGAATTAGAACCAGACAAGACTTTGATAATAATCTTGGACCAGTAGAATATGCTGCTGCAAGACGAAAGAATGTAGTAACTTTTACTTTCATGTATGGCGATAAAGTTCTCTTTATTTCTGCAGAACCTAATGTGGATATTGATAAAATCGCTCAAAAGATTATGAGATTATGTCCTATTTCGTCCTAGTTTTATTTTCTCAAGAAATTCTTGTAGTTTTTTGATATGTGTGCCTTCCCAATAGATTTGTTTACAGTTATCACAATTCCAAAATTTATCATTAAATTCTAAAACTTTTTCTGGGATTTTATCTACAACTTTTGATTTTTCTATTTGTGATGTTGGGGAATTACATTTTGTACATCTTGCAGTTTCACCAGAAATGGTATCAAGTTCTAAAGGAATATGCTCAAGAATCTCTAAAAATTGCTCAATTTCATCTTCCTTGGTGACATGAACAGATGTGATGCCCTGCTTTTTTGTCCTAGCAATCAAGTCACGATCTTTTGAAATTATTGCCCTTTGTTCATGTTTAGCTTTTTCAATTAATTCAAAATCATCAATATCAGAGTAATATTTCGAATCATATCCAAGCAATTGTAATTTTCTGGCAATATTGCCAAGCATTGAATCAACTAGAAATAACAATTGCATCTCCTTTAGATTCTATGAAAATGATTATCTTTATTCATATTCTCCACAATATACTCATGGTTCCATAAAATGCAATAACTGAAATTATAATCACAATGACTCCCTTTGTTGCATCCTTCATAATTAAAAATCACAAATCACAGACTTAAGCTTATTGCAAATTATCAACTGAAATGATTACCAATAAAACATTGTTTGCATATTTTACTTCCAACTCTTGTCTTCAAAAATACAATTTGCTCATCATTTAGTCGTCCATGCTGTATCAAATTAAGCAATTCATCTCCTTCTATAATTTCAAAATTTACTTTACAGTTACATTCTGTGCATTGACAATTGATTTTTGAACCCAATAATACGATGATATCAAATCAATCTTAAAAATAATTAATTCTTGTTCAAGTCAGGATCTTCATATTTTTGCCAAATCTCCATTTTCAACCAACAACTGTTACAGGTAGTTGGTCTGTCTTTTACTTCCTCATGAGAAATTGCATTGTTTTGATTACAAATCTTACAGGTAAAATATTCTGTAATTAACTCTGACATGCGTAAATTTTGCAATTATTACCTAAAAGCATCACTACACAATGTGAACTATACTCCAAATGACTGGGATTTTTTTTCACATTTTGGACAATTCAGACCCTTTGTCTCAAGACCACACTTTTTACAATACACATCAATTCCTACAACTTCACGTGGGCTGGTTCTTGCAATTTTTACAATCAGAATAACTACTATCAAAACTCCTATTGCCATTCCAATGTATGCTAGTACCATACTTTCTATACTGCTTTATATGATAAAAGTCTCTTTTACACAGTCAATACATACTGATTTGCCAAAATTTTCTTGATATCCTCAATGTATTGTCTTCGTGTACTGCCTACGAATCTCCATCGTACTTGCATCTCGTCTTCTAGAATTTGATAAACCAAATCAATTTCTTCACCTGCATCTAGTTCTCTTTTTGCAACTATCATTAATTCTTGCAAGCGAAGTTTCTTTCTCCAAGTATGAGCACAATCTGTCATTTTATTTTTTGAGTAGTTAATACTCTAAAAGGATCACTATACATTGGAACTATTTTGTAAACTCAAAGAGAAATATCTTTTCCAGGAATCAGCTTACTACTTTTTGGAATATCATGAATCTCTAGTTCTTCTAAATATTCTAGTTGCTCTGCAACTAGTTCTGAATCTCCAAATGAAATTAAAATTCTATCATTATGTCTAATTTCATACAAATTGATATCAGAAATTAATTTTCCATTTACTAAAAATTTCATAGAATGATCTTTATCAATACAGTATTGAGTTACATCTGTCTGATATCCCAACTCTATACATTCAGGTGTAATCTTTAATCCAAATGATGCAAAGAGCATATCTAATGGAACATCAGTTGCATGCTTGTGAACTAGATATGGATTATCATTTTCAAAATGAATATACTTACTTTGAATCTGAAACTGTGGATGTGAAAAATCTATCATGTCACCATTTACAAATACTACAAGTGCTGCATGTGCATGTTCACTTCCAAACTGTCCAACCCCATAATGCTCTGCCATCTTTTCTTCTAGTGTTTTAAACGTGGTATTTTCAATAATTTGTGAATCAATCTCACTTTGGTTTAGAAAATAATATGAAAATATTCCTGTAGCCACTAAAACAAAGGCAATTCCAAAAATTGCAAGTGCTCTTCCTTTGGATTTTGATTCTATTTCAGGTTCAAAATATGCAGAGTTACTCTCATCCATTCTTCCTGGAAGGCTAAAATCAGAATCTTCCTTTGGTAAAACCTTCTCAGTCAAGTAATCCCCATAGACGTTTTATCGTATAAATTTCCATGTTTGAAATTACAGTTTACTTGGCTAATATTGAAGAAAATAAATTCAATTACTGTAGAAAATTATTTTGGATCTAGTAAAAAGTGCTGAATTATTTGCAAAAAACAAACATGCAGGACAGTTCAGAGCAGATGACACCACTCCTTATTCAAAACATCTAGAGGATGTTGTAAACAGACTCAAAAGTTTGGGTGTAATTGATGAGAATATACTCTGTGCAGGATGGTTACATGATACAATTGAGAACACTGATACAACTTTTGATGATTTGTATGAACAGTTTGAAAGTGAAATTGCAGTATTGGTATCATCACTATCTAAAGACATGACATTATCTAGAAAAAAAAGAGAGCAAGCATATGTAATTCAACTCAAAGAAGCATCATTTAGTGCAAAACTGATCAAATTATGTGATATTTCAGCCAACTTGAGTGATCTAAAAAACTATGAAGCATCAAAGTCGAAAAAACTCCGACAGGTTAAACAAAAAAGACATTATCTAAGTATAATCAAAAATGATCTTATGGGAAATCCTCACTATCCGTATATACAATCACTTTTAGAAAGTGCAAATTTGATTTTTGTAAAATATGGTCAGAGACCTATTTCAATTCAAAGAAAAAACTAGCCTCAAATGTATTCAATAATCTTAAATCCATAAATTTTATAGAAAATACATGACTGAAAATAAAAATTCTGAAGAATTTCATTTATTAGATGAACTAAACAAAAAATATTTCACAGAACTAGAACACTCTGTTCCACACATACAACAGACCTTGTTTGATTTACAAAATGAGTATTACAAGACATGGAAAAATACAGTTACTGCAAATACTTCTCTTTACAAAGATTTTCTTAACAATTCTGGATATAACTTTATGTCCTCAAAAGCTGCAAAAGATATTTTTGAGAATATCAGTGAAGAGGCACTAAAGTTTAGAGCATTATGGAACAAATTCACAATTTCTAATATTGAATCTGTAAAGAATAATACAAAAACATGGAATGAAAATGCAGATACAATTGCAGATTTGAACAGAAAAATTATGCATTATTGGTTATCAGCATTTTCTCCAAAAAGAAGCTAATCTAATATCACTACAGCAATTATTGCAACTAGGCTTCCAACAATTGCCATAATTGCTAACTTGCTTTTCTCACTCCATCCTTCTTTTACGGTTACTCTCATGATGATATCTTCAAATTTTTTGTATTAACTTAAGCCTATTGCTAGTTATCACAGAAATATCTAAATCACTACTCTTCAACATCTAATTGTCTTGGAATTACCACGTGGAATGAAAGATTTTGAGGGAGAAGAGAATGCAAACATTGAACACATTAGATCACATTTCAAGAAATTATCGAATTTGTATGGATTTTCATTTATGGATCCATCTCCAATTGAATTATTATCAACTCTAGAAACAAAATCTGGTCCTGGCATTAGAGATGAGATTTACTATTTCAAAGACAAGGGAGATAGAGAAGTAGCATTACGTTTTGACTTTACAATGGGACTCACAAGATATGCAGCAGCACAAAAATCAATGAAGCTGCCCGCAAAAATCTCAGCCTTTGGTGGAGTATTTCGCTATGATGAGCCACAAAAGGGAAGATACAGATACTTTCACCAATGGGATATCGAAGTTTATGGCAAAGCCAGCCTCGAATCAGAAGCCGAAGTAATAGAAATTACATCTCGACTATTTGATTCACTACTGCTCAAAAATATTACAATTGATATCAATCATAGAAATCTAGTAGAATCTTTTATCAACAAAACTTTTGATTCAAAAGAACCAGAATTAGTTGCAGACATTTTACGAGCTGTAGATAAGATTGCAAAAAAATCAAAAGAACAAATCATTACTGAATTCAAAGAAAAAGGATATGAAACTCAAAAATTAGAAAAGATTTTAGAATTTTCACAAATCAAGGGAACAATTTCAGAAGTAGAAAAAGCATTTGATACATCACAACTAGAATCATGGGATGAACTAAAAGCACTAGTTGATTCACTTGAGAACAGAGGAGTCTCAAATGTTAGAATTAATTTTGGTATAGTTAGAGGACTAGATTACTATTCAGGAATTGTCTTTGAAGTGTTTGATAAAAATTCTAAATTAGGAGCTCTTGCTGGCGGTGGTAGATACGATACACTAACTAAAGCATTCAAGAGAGAAGATATTGGTGCAACTGGAGTTGCAGGTGGTGTTGAAAGAATAATGTTAACAATGCAAGAACAAAAAATTATTCCTGAATCAAAACAAAGTAGAGTTGCAGTATTATACATTAATGATGAAATGCAAAAGGTGGCTCACTCTATTACATCTCTTCTTAGACTAAACAATATTCCAACTGATATTGATTTAGCAGGACGTAACATGAAGAAACAAATGGATATTGCAACAAATGCAAAATTTGCAATCATTGTAGGACCACAAGAATTAGAAAATGGAAATGTTGTTCTAAAAGATATGATTAATGGAACTGAAGGAACAATATCCTTAGAAAAACTAACTGAAGACCCAAAATCTATTCTTAATTTAGAAACGCTCTAGTTAACATCATAATCTCAGGACCGCTAGTCAAAGAACCTACTACTACACAGTGATCATTGACCAATATGCCTGATGAAACATAGGGAATCCCATTGTTGATTGAACTCTGTTCAATTTTTACGCCTAGTACATTGGCAATAGTCTTCATATCTTCCTCATCTGCTTCTGGATGGATGGCTGCACCTGAATTATTTGCAGCAAGGACTACTCCAGTTTGATTGAATCCCGAGATTTTTTTCTGAATTACCTCCACTCCTAAAACGTCTGAGATGGTTTGACAATCTTGTTTTGACAACCATGGGGATACAACTGCACCTTTATCATTTGCACAGATCACATTTCCAAGTGCATTAAATTTAGTATCTAACACTCCCACTTCTAAATCAGTTTCAGCTTTCAAATAATCAAATTCATTTTGGTAAGCTGTCGTTGGTAACAATACTCCTTTATTATTCATTACAGACAATGCTCCAATTAATCTTGTATTTGCAATTGCAGTATGATGAATTTCAATATCTAGATATTCTGCAAGTTTATCAGCTTTGGTCTGAGCAAATCCCATTGGGACTAGTCCGATACTATTGTTGACACTTACATATACTCCAAGATTTGGTCCTCTATACACATCAAACTTGATAATATCCATATCAAGAGAATTGATCTTTGATCGTTATGAACGTAAGGAAATTCCCCTTCGTAATTGATCGATTCCTCACTTGTATGTTCACTATACAGCTATCTAGCTTTAAATAATAACTCCAAGAAAATTGTAACATGCCAATAGCAGAAAATTTTCCTGAAGGCCTTAAACCCACTGGAAAAATTAACCTAGATGATGGAAATTTCCATATCATGTGGGGTCCAGGCAAAACCAAAAACACTGATGGTTCACAAGTCGAAACATTAGCAGATTCAGATGTTGTTGCAGCTTATGCAGCAAGAGGAGAAGAACAAGTTCCTCTTGGTGTTAGTGGAACAATGGTTGCAGTCGATTGGGATTCTTGCGTTGCAGATGGTGCATGTATCGAAGCTTGTCCTGTTCAAGTATTCCAATGGTACAGAACCGAAAAAGATATTCCAGCAAAAGATGTTGTTGGACAAACCTTTGCAGGAACTGGTAGTGATGTTAAAGATGAACGTAAAGATCTTACAGATAAAGCAGATCCAATCAGAGAACACGATTGTATCTGGTGTATGGCATGTGTTTCAGTATGTCCTCCAGCAGCTATCAAAGTCGATCAATCAAATGTTGAAAAACATGAAAGTGCTGCAAAAACTTTGTAAGTTTACTCTTCTATAACCTAAAAATTTTTGATTTTTCTATATTTTTTAAATTTAGTCCTAACTAATTTTGTCTAGATTTAAATATTATTTGAAAATATTATTTTTTATGGTAGATCTACAAATCCCTGAAGATTTCTGTCAAAATGATGTGAAGCCTAAAGGCCAAACAAGCCACTCAGATGGTGAAAATAAACACTTCATCTGGGGTGACGGAAGATCTGATGGAGCAGCATTCTCAAACGATGATGTAAAAGCAGCCTATGAAGCACATGGGGAAGAACAAGTTCCTCTAGGAATTCATGGTACTACTGTTGCAGTCGATTGGGATTCTTGCGTTGCAGCTGGTTCATGCATGAGTGTATGTCCAGTACAAACATTCCAATGGTACAGAACCGAAAAAGATATTCCAGCAGCACAATGCTTGGGAGAAACCTTTGATGGTACTGGCTTGACAGAACAAGATGAAAGATTAGACTATTCAGACAAATCACAACCAATCAGAGAACACGATTGTACTGTTTGTATGGCTTGTCAAGAAATCTGTCCTGAAGGAGCTATTAGAATTGAAGCATCCAACTTGGAATGGCATGAGAAAGCTGACGGTACCTACATCAAAATGGAAGGTAGCGGCGGTCCACACTCACACGATTAAAAAGAATTTTTTCTTTTTTCTTATTTTTCTATTTTACCTCAACAGATTTTAACCGCTTTTATCCAAGAATTTTTGCAGAGGTCGCCTAGCTCGGTAGGGCGCGGGCCTTGAGAGCCTGTGTGCGCAAGCATACGGGGGTTCAAATCCCTCTCTCTGCGTTTTAATTTTCTACTTTAGCTAATTCTGCTAACATTGCAGATAGCTGAATTTCAGAATTTGCACCAACTAGAACTCTATAATCATACTTTGCGATTATCTCAAGAATATTTGCTAGTTTATCATGTTTTGATTTGAATACTGCAGAGTTTAGATATTTTAGAAAATCAGATTCTGACATTCCATAAACTTTGATTAATTCAATCATTTTCTCTCTGGCTTCTGGCACTTTTCCAGAAAGTGCAATTTTTAGGACATCATCAACATCAGTAGTTTTTGTCAGTCCAGCTGAAGCCTTTACATTCTCTTCTGTAATTCCTCCAAGACTTGCAGTTGCTTGCATTAGATTGATTGCATGTCTCAAATCGCCTTCTGAATAATCATAGATTGCCTTTAGTCCTTTTTTGTCTGATTTTACCTTCTCTTTTTTGGCAATTTCTTCTAGTCTAGAAATTACATCTTCTTCAGGAATTGATGTGAACTTGAAGGTTGCACATCTACTTTGAATGGGGTCAATGATTTTTGAAATATTATTAGCAATGAAAATAAACCTGCAAATTTTTGCAGTATCTTCTATAATTCGTCTAAGTGCGGTTTGAGCATCTGCAGTCATCTCGTCTGCTTCATCTAAAATAATTATTTTGAATGGGACATCTGCCATACCTGCAAATCTGGAGAATTTTTTCACTTTTTCTCTAACCATTCCAATCCCTCTTTCATCAGATGCATTTAGCTCAAGTGTGTAATCTTTGGCATAATCTCCTAAAATTTGTCTGGAAATACACAGTGCAACAGTTGTTTTTCCAACTCCTGCAGAACCTGAAAACATCAAGTGTGGCATATCTGTTGGATCTTTGATTAAAGCTTCCAAACTTCCAATAATCTCTGTCTGATTTACAACTTCAGAAAGTTTCATTGGTCGATATTTTTCTACCCACATTCCAGATGCAGTCATGTGTATCCAAGTCTAATTCCCATTAATAAATCCGAATTGGTTATTGTATCATGCTATATCTTAAAATCAAAAAATGCCTTAGTCTTGCCCGATCAGCCTGCAATTAATTAGGATCAATTGATCTCACTAAATTGTTAACAGAATTGATCGATCCGATACTTGAGGATCTAAATCAGATTAAGTGATCTCAAATGGAAATAGACAAAGTAGAAAAAGTGCATTCAATTGGATACCGCCTAAAGGATGCTAAGATTACGATAAATCAGGATTTCAAGTATAATGTGGCTGGAATGAAAATTGAGGGAACTCAAGGTGATACAAACAACATGCCACAATGGGTAGGGAAGATTCTTTCAGAAAATAATGTAGGAACACTAGATTCTCCAGACATGATTACTCAACTTAAACAAGCATTATCAAAAGAAAAGATGGTTGGGGAATATCAAATATCTACACTTGATCCGCACTTTTACATCAAGCTAAAAGAATCAATGACGGAGTTAAACAAAGATGATTTTGATAAAGTTGAAAGCATGATGTTAGAATTATTTAGAATGAGAAGAGGTAAACTAGTAAAGATTGCCGATTCTATCAAATTAAATTCAGAATTATACAACAAACTAACTGTTGAAGAAAGTGTTTTCTACAAAACAATTCATGAAAACAGCGTAGAGTTTGAAAAACAAATAAGAGGAGAGAGAAATGAGCACAGCACAAGCTAGTACATTTACTGATTCAGCCTTATCAGACAAAGTAAAAGAATTCTTGACCAGATTCAAGGATAGAAATGGCAATTACAAGTATGTAGATGCAATCGATGAGATGATGCCAAAGAATGCAAAGTACATCATCGTTGATTACAATGATTTGGTAGTAGAACCACAAATTGAGGTGATGTTTTCACAAAACCCTGATAGAATCTTTGATGCATTTGCAAGGGCAATCAAAGAAGCATTACAAACCCGATTCCCTGAATATGCAGAAAAAATCAAAGATGAAGTTCGTGTAAGACTAATTAATTTCCCATTAGAGCGAAGTCTAAGACAAATCAATGCTGAAACCATTGGAAAAATTACCAGTGTTTCAGGAATGGTGGTTCGTGCATCTGAAGTAAAACCACTTGCAAAAGAACTAGTCTTTGTATGCCCTGATGATCACCCCACTAAAGTAATTCAACTAAAAGGAATGGATGTCAAAATTCCTATTGTCTGTGATAATCCCTCTTGTAAACACAGAGATTTTGAGCTAAAACCTGAAGCAAGCAAGTTTATCGATTTTCAAATTCTAAGATTACAAGAACTTCCTGAAGATTTGCCTCCAGGACAATTACCTCACTATATCGATGTAACAACTAGGCAGGATCTAGTCGACAATTCGAGGCCAGGAGACAGAATTATTCTAACTGGTGTAGTTCGTGTAGAGCAAGAGTCAGTTGCAGGAGTTCAGAGAGGTCATAGTGGATTATACAGATTAAGAATTGAAGGAAACAATATTGAATTTCTCAGTGGACGTGGTTCTAAAACTGATAGAAAGATTGGAAGAGAAGAAATTTCACCAGAAGAAGAAAAACAAATCAAATCACTTGGTCAAAGCTCTGATGTTTATCAAAGATTGATAGATTCTTTTGCACCACACATTCAAGGTCAATCATTAATCAAAGAAGCTATTCTGTTACTTATTGTAGGTTCTAACCAAAGGTTACTAGGTGATGGAAGTAAGATTAGAGGAGACATTAACGTATTTCTTGTAGGGGATCCAGGTACTGCAAAATCTGAGATGCTAAAATTCTGTGCAAGAATTGCTCCAAGAGGTCTATACACATCTGGTAGAGGTTCAACAGCAGCAGGTCTTACAGCTGCAGTAGTTAGAGACAAGACTGGAATTATGATGTTAGAAGCTGGAGCAGTAGTATTAGGTGATCAAGGACTTGTAAGTATAGACGAATTTGACAAGATGAAACCTGAGGATAGAAGTGCCTTACACGAAGTTATGGAACAACAATCTGCAAGTATTGCAAAAGGTGGTATTGTAGCTACACTAAATGCTAGAACTTCAATCTTAGCTGCAGCAAACCCAATGTATGGAAAATATGATCCTTTCAAAAATATTACAGAGAATGTTAATTTACCAATTCCATTACTTACAAGATTTGACTTGATATTTGTTGTAAGGGATATTCCAACTAAAGAAAGAGATATGCAAATTGCAAAACACATTATTCAAAGAAACACATCTCAAGGAGTTGACAAAAAATCTGTCATTGAAGTTGATTTACTAACAAAATATCTATCATATGCAAAGCGTGGAACTCCTGAATTGACAAAAGAGGCTGAAACTAAAATCCTAGATTACTACCTACAAATGAGAAATGTAGAATCTGAAGAAATGATTACAGTAACTCCTAGACAGCTTGAAGGTATAGTTAGACTTTCAACTGCTAGAGCAAGATTACTCATGAAAGACAAGGTAGAAGAAGAGGATGCTGAGCGTGCAATCTTCCTAATTCAGAGCATGCTTCAGGATGCAGGGGTTGATGTAAACACTGGTAAGGTAGATCTTGGTGTATTGCAAGGAAAACCAAGAAGTGAGGTTTCAAAGATGCAATTGTTCATGGATGTACTCAAAGGTCTGGAAGGTGATAACAAAGTTCCAGTAGAAGAGAAGACATTTGTCAAAGAACTAGAAAAGAGTGAAAAATTCACAGAAGAAGAGGCAAGAAACTATATCAGAAGAATGCTTAGAGAAGCATCTATTTATGAATCAAAACCCGGTCACTATAACCGAGTATGAAAATAGAGAAACTAAAACTTCCTGAATCTGCTATTGAATTTCTAAAATCACAAGGTTTTGCAAAATTATATCCACCACAAGCAGATAGTGTAAAATCTGGATTGCTAGGTGGAAAAAGCATTCTTGTATCAGCTCCTACTGCAAGTGGAAAAACTTTGATTGCGATGCTTGCAATGTTGAGTTATATTTCAAAGAATAAGGGAAAGGTGATTTATCTTAGTCCATTACGTGCATTAGCTGCTGAAAAATTCACTGAATTTAAAAAATTAGAAAAAGTTGCTATTGGAAATAAAGTAAAGGTTGCAATATCTACTGGTGATTTTGAAAACATTGAAAAAAATCTAGAGAAAAGCAATGTGTTGATTCTAACAAATGAAAAAATGGATTCAATAATTAGACATGGAGCAGAATGGGTTGATGATATTGGTTTGGTAATTTCTGATGAAGTTCATTTAATTGGAGATGAAAACAGAGGTCCAACCCTTGAAATGATTCTTACACAACTCAAATTATTAGAATCAAAACCTCAGATTGTAGGTCTTAGTGCAACAATTACAAATTCTGATGAGATTGCAGATTGGCTTGAATGCAAACTGGTAAAAAATGACTGGAGACCTGTTCCATTATCTGAAGGAGTATGTGATGAAGGTCAAGTCACAATGGGTGATGGGAAAACCTTTGAAGTTGAGCGTAGTTTAAGAGGAACTCCAATTGATTTAGGCGTGCAATCAGTACAACAAGGAGGACAATCACTTGTCTTTGCAGAGACTAGAACTCGTTCAAAATCTCTTGCAACAAAAGCTGCTGATGCTATCTCACAAATTTTAGAAAAAAAAGAAATCACTCAACTAGAAAAAACATCCAAAAAACTATTGTCAGAAAACGAACATACCGAAATAGTCAAAACTCTTGCATTACTAGTAAAAAAAGGAGTTGCATTTCATCATGCAGGATTAAATCAAAAATGTAGAGAAACAATTGAAGTAGCATTCCGAAATGGAGCAATCAAACTATTATCATCAACTCCTACGTTAGCTGCTGGTGTCAATCTTCCTGCAAGAAGAGTTGTAATATCTAACATCAATAGATATAATGCAAAAGTAGGAGCAAACAGACCAATTAGTATTTTAGAATACAAACAACTTTGTGGAAGAGCTGGAAGACCACAATACGATGATTTTGGAGAATCAATTATAGTTGGCAATGGAAACACTGAAGATCTAATAGAATATTACATTAATGGAGAACCTGAACCTATTGAATCAAAAATTACAGATGACAAATCTTTACGAACTCATATTCTTAGTGTTATAGTTACACATCCCGGAATTAAAAAAGAAGAGATTCTAGAATTCTTTTTACAAACATTAGGTGGGTTACAATCAAGAAAACCTACAATAAAATTTGCAATTGATATTTCTCTACGTTTTCTTTCAAGCAAATTCCTCATAATCAAAAAGGGTGAAAGATATGCTGCAACTGAATTTGGAAAAAAGACCTCCATGTTGTATATTGATCCATTAACTGCAACATATTTTAGAGATTCAATTGAAAATGTTTCTGAAGAAAGAAAACACACTTTTGGATTTTTACATTTGATAACAAATTGTGAAGAATTTTTCCCTAAATTCTCACTTCGACAAAAAGACTATGAAACGGCGAGTTTGATGATAGAAAATAACTCCTCACAATTATTGGAGCCTATATCAGAATATGATTGCTCAAGAAGTCTTTTGGCTTTGCAATCCTGGATAACTGAATCAACTGAATTATCCTTATCAGATAGCCTTGGAATCGAGTCTGGAGATATGCATAGGATGACAGAAAATGCAAACTGGCTATCCTATTGCCTCAGAGAGATTTCCAAACATGTTGAGAGGGCAGATTTACTTGAAGAATTGGGAGATTTAAGAAATAGAGTGGTTTATGGAATAAGAGAGGAATTACTTGATTTGGTTCGAGTAAAAGGAATTGGAAGGGTTAGGGCTAGAATTCTTTTCAAACATGGAATAAAGAATCTAGATGATTTGAGGAAAATTCCTGTGAATAAATTGGCAGAGATTGATAAAATTGGTTCAACCATTGCGGATAACATAAAGGCAGAGTTACGAAGGGTTAGATAATTGATTGATTTACTTTTTCCAGCTATAATTTCATGCATTGTTGCATTTCTTGTAGTATTTGTAATGACTCCACCACTAATCAAAATTTTAGAAAAAAGAAATTTTGCAGTTAAAGATATGAACAAAAAAGAAGATGTTATGGTGGTACGACCTGGTGGTCCCGCAATCATTGCAGGAATCATTGCATCAGAAATTGTTCTTTATGCATTTTTACAAATGAATGAAATTATTGCAATTATTATTACTACGTCTGCTGCGTTTCTAATTGGATATGTAGATGATCGAAAAGTGATGGGCGGATGGTTCAAACCAGTAGCTTTAGCAGTAGCTGCAATTCCAATAATTACACTTGGTGCATATGATACAGATCTTGCTTTTCCATTGTTTGGAACAGTCCAAATTCCTGCACTGTATCTTGTTTTAATTATTTTCATGATACCTATCACAGGAAACACAATCAATTCAATTGATGTTCTAAATGGTGTTGCAAGTGGATTTATGGTGATTGCTAGTTTTTCATTATCACTTTGTCTATTTATTATACAAAATTATGAAATTGCAATAGTTAGTTTACCTCTTGGATTTGTTTCACTAGCTTTTTACAAATACCATAAAATTCCAAGTAAAATATTTCCTGGAGATTCAGGTGCGTTAACATTGGGTGCAATGTATGGCTCAATTGCAATAGTTGGTGGAGTAGAAATTATTGCAGCAGTAGCACTATTACCTGCAGTAATTAACTCATTTTTGTTCCTTTCAAGCGTAAAACGAATTGTAGAACACAGAGAAATCAAAGGAAAACCTGTTGATCATACTGATGATTTTAGATTAAAGGCAACTAATGACAAAACTGCTCCTATCACATTGGTAAGACTGATTCTTGCAGGAGGTCCAATGTCAGAAAAACAAATCGCTTTTGCAATTTTCAAACTAGCAATATTTTCAGGAGTTTTAGCGGTGATTACTGCATTTATGATGGGAGTGAAACTATGAAGTCTGGTTTATTTGGATTTTTGTTTGGAATGTGGGCGCTAATAATAATTGGAGGTGGAATAGTAGTTACACTTCTTGGACCAATTTCAATATCAGGATTTGGAGATTTTGATTGGTTTATTGCATCTGTTATTAAAGCAGTAATTGCTCTAGTTCTAGTTGTAGTTTGGATTTTGATTTTATCAAAATTAAAAAATTGGATTTTCAAAAAAGAAATAAAATTTTAACTTTCTTTCCACTGTCTTTGCTTTTTGTCATATTCTTCTCTGGTGTATCTAATTGAAGCTGGTGAACCCATAACGACTGAATTTTCGGGAACATCTCTTGTAACAATTGCACCCATTGCAACAACACTGTTCTTTCCTACAGTTACTCCAGCTTTGATAACTGCACGTGCACCAATAATTGCACCATCTTCAATTGTTACTCCTACCATTTTATCACACATTGGATATGGATCATTTGTCAATACTGCAGCTGGTCCAAGAAATGCATTTTTTCCAATTCTTGAAAGTGGCGGAATGTATACTTGACCTTCAATCCTTGTATTCTCTCCAATTTTTACATCATAATCAATATGTGCAAGAGAACCTATACTGACATTATCTCCAATCTCTGTATTGTCTCCGACATATGAAAAATGCCAAATCTGAACATTATTCCCAATCTTTGCTTTTTCAGAAATAAAATTAGTTACCATTTTCTCACAAATGCCATGGATTTGCCTTTGTAATAATTTTTTCAGGTAATTGATCCTTGAAGTTATTTAGAAATTCCATTTCTTGCTTTTTGTCTCGTAGTTCATCAGGAAGCATAATTGGAATTTCTTCAATAATTGGATAGAATCTAGAACATTTTGAACAAAATATTGCACCTTCAGATACAACATTGTCTTTTTCCTTTATCTCAAATAATTCCAAAGGATGATTTTTGTCTATAGGACATGCCAAAATATCCATCATTGTTTTGTTCATTTTAGATCCAGATAGATAGGAATTCCTTTTTGACTAGATAAAAGTGCAGCTTCGGCAATCTTTGTAACATTTACTGCTTCTTGTGATTTTACAACCTGTTCATTTTTCCCTTCAATTGCTCCAAGAAAACTTTGAATTTCAAGCAACAAAGGCTCTTGTTTTTCATTTTGGATAGTTTCTGATTCTTCATCTTTTTCTACAATGATTTCTTGAGTGATAAAATCAGATGAAATTATTGCATCAGTACACACTGCATTGAATTTTCTTAATTTTTTAGGTGTAATCCAATTTGATGAAATTATTGCAACTTTGTCATTTTTGTAACCTAACATGATACTTGTAAAATCTTCATGCTCGTGTTTTATCTTTCCTGCTTTAGCAAATACAACTTGTGGCATCTCATCAAACAACCAATTTGCAGTATCAATATCATGAACTGATGTGTCATAAATAATTCCAACATCTTTGATATGGAGAGGCATCCTGTTTTCTCTGTGAAATTCAAGCATTACTAAATCTCCATATTTTTTATCTTTGACCATTTTTTTAACAACATCTACTGCTGGATTGAATCTCTCAATATATCCACAAGTAAGAATCACTTTATTTTTTTCTGCTATCTTTGCAAGACTTTGACCATCTTCTGATTTGTAAGTCATTGGTTTTTCTACAAAAACATGTTTCTTTGCTTCTAACAATTTTTTTGCAATTTCTGTATGTGTTGAAGTAGGAGTTACTACAAAAGCACCATCAAATTCCTCAGACTTTAGTAATTCATCTAATGATGAATAATGATTAACTGAATATTTTTCTCCATACTCTTTACTTTTTTGAGGATCAGCATCACAAATTGCCACTAGCACTCCTAATTCTGACAAAACACGTGTGTGGTTTTTCCCCCATCCTCCAGTACCAATTTGTACAATCTTCATCTAATATACCTCAGTTAACCAATGAGAATAATCATCATTTTTGTTCATTACTATCTCTGTGTACTCTTGCATCATTTTTTTTGTAATGTCTCCAGGTTTTCCATTTCCAATTCGTTTGGAATCCATTAAAATTATTGGTGTAATCTCAGCTGCAGTACCAGTAAGAAAAATTTCATCTGAAATGATTAACTCACTTCTTGTAATATCCCGTTCAATGACGTCTATATCCAAATCTTTTCCAATTTTTAAAATTGCATCACGAGTAATACCTTCTAAGGCTGATGAAGAAAGTGATGGTGTTACTAATTGACCATTTCTTACGATGAAGATATTTTCTCCTGGGGCCTCACTGACATTTCCGTTATGATCAAGTAAAATTGCTTCATCAACACCATTACGTTTTGCCTCTTGAGTTGCTATGATAGAATTTAGATAGTTTCCACCCATTTTTGCTTGTGGTGGAGTAGACATGTCTGAGAATTTTCTCCACGATACTACTCCTGCTGTAATTCCATTTTTGTTAAATAAATCACCAAAAGGAAATGTAAAGATTGCAACATTTGTTGGTGCCTTTTCAGTCACGTGTAAATTGATTCCATAATCTCCAACAAAATAAAACGGTCTGATGTAACAAGATTTTTTGATTTTATTTTTTTTACAAATACCAATTACTGCATCAGTAATTTCCTGATCTGAATAATTTAGTGAAATATTGTAAAATTGCCCTGATCTTCTAAATCGTTTTACATGTTCATCTAATCTGAACACGTTAAGATTTTTTCCATTCCAATATGCCCTAATTCCCTCAAAGATTGATGTTCCGTAATGAATGGCATGTGTTGTAATTGGAACTTGAGCTTTTTCTGTAGGAACATACTTTCCATCAAACCAGACATATTTTGATAATGGAAGTTTCATAGGGAACTTTTAGCTGTTGTGTATTAATCTATTTTGAATACCCTTCTTTAGGAAATTTCATTCCTACTATTCTTGTGGTTTGATCCTCTTCATTGGCGTATTTCTCAACAGTTTTCCATTCCTCTTCAATAATTTTCACTATGTTTTCTGGAACATCTTCTTTCCATGATGATTCTTTTCCAAGAGCTGTATCATACAGTTTTTCTTTAACTGACGTTGCTGAAAGTGATTTTCTTTCACCAATTTTTGGTTTTAGTCTATACATTTTCAACATGTATCCTTCAGCCTTGTCCCCAGTATATGAAAAATAATCACCTTCTACTCCGCTAAGGATTTGTTTTCTTAGTTTCCATGACTTTCTTCTAACTAATGGCGGCAAGTATTTCTTGAAAGGTGCTTGAAATGCATAATCATCAGTAATTTTGATTGAATCTCCAAAGATTGCCTCTAGCATTTTCTTTCTAGATTCAAAATTGAATGGAAAGCTCTTACTGTTTATTTCTCTGTCTTTGTCTTTGAAGACTACTGGCATTACTTTAACAATATCTGCTTGTTTTTTTAGTTCAGTAATTATTTCAACATGAGCATTTGTCACAGGATTTAGATGTGCTAGATAAAGTGCTGTAATCAATTACATCAACTAAATAATTCTCATATTTCAATGATGATTTTTTTTAAAAATTCTATCCGTATGATTCGTATTTGACTTCAAAGCTTCCATCTTCACGTTTATCGTGTTCAGTAACGAAGCCTTTAGGATTCAAAAAGTCCATTACCCCATCAATGGTTCCTTGCCATCCACAAACATAGAATATTGTGTTCTCTTTAGTAATTTTATCACCGATTAATTCTTCTAAAGGAGAAAGTCCACCATCTCTTGGTCTTAGGAATGTTTCAACTCTTCCAACTTGACCTGCCCATGATCTGTTAAACCATTCTTGTGGTCTACTGATTGCAGCTCTATATCTGAAATTCCATTGATCTTTCCCTTTAGCAATACTTTCATTTTCTAAGTCAGTTAACAAATCCTTGTAACTTAATTCATCAACATAACTTGCTCCATGTAAGACAACAACTTCTCGTTTATCTTCAGAATCATGTAGATGTTGAGCAAAACTAACAAATGGTGCTAAACCTGTTCCTCCGCCTATACAAACAATCCTTCTATTGTCTTTTTCACCGTTAGTAAACTCTTCATTAATCAGTAAAGCTCTACCTGTTGGTTTTAACCAAAGGATTTCATCTCCTTCTTTTATGTTGAAAATTTGCGTTGTTAATCTTCCAGGAAGTGGTTTTCTTACCCATCTAATTACTAGTTCAACATAATCTCTATTTTCTGGATGAGATGCAATGGAATAAGCTCGTCTAACAATTTTTCCATTTTCTACAGGATTTGGTAATCCTAAAGTAATGAACTGGCCTGCTTTGTAATCTGGAACTGGACCATCTTTTGGAACTAATCTAATAATTACAAGATCTTCTTTCAATAATTGTACATAAGTAACAGTTGCTTTGTTATCTACGACCATAACGATTGAATCAGGATTTGCAAGGTTAAATATATTGTGTTAATTTCATAACCCGATTACATTCAAGACCGCTAAACGTTAATAACCAATTTGAAAAACGTATTTCAATCAGAATTCTGATTATTGGGCCGGTCGTCTAGTCCGGTAGGATAGGTGCATGGCATGCATCGGATCGAGGGTTCAAATCCCTTCCGGTCCACTTATTTTTTTTATTGACAAAATCATTTTTTTGATTTCAGAATCTTTTTCTCTGAAAATTTCTCTTCTCTTCTCATCAGGGATAATAATTTTCAAATCTATGATTGCCTGTAATGCACTTTTTTTTACTTCTAAATTAGAATCAGATAGTGCATCAAGAAAATTATCTTTAGCTTCTTGAGCTTTCAGATGACCTAAAGCACCTAATGCACATGACCTAACCATGGAACGTTCATCTTTTGTAAGTTTAATTATTTCAGGAATTGCTGATGTTTCATTTCTATTTGCTAATACTAGTGATACAAAACCTCTAACATTTTTGTTTGCAGCATT
>Ga0209992_10001667_pt1 | contig 22438 bp, 13 predicted proteins | sample 2SBtaG_2_FD_182564 | JGI IMG/M metagenome (GOLD analysis project Ga0209992, IMG submission 182564) | Deep subsurface microbial communities from Kolumbo volcano to uncover new lineages of life (NeLLi) - 2SBTROV12_ACTIVE470 metaG (SPAdes)... | ecosystem: Environmental > Aquatic > Marine >... | reverse complement strand
TGTTGATTCCCTAGCTTTATCTGAACTAAGTGATCCAGACCCAGCAAATTGGACAGCCTCAGATACAACAATGTTTTCTGACAGAGGTTGGTTTTTAGATGATGTTAATTCACTTGCTGGTGTTACTGTTTCTGGTGACCATGCTTTTGGTACAATCATTTTATTCCCAGCTGATGGTTCTGTTTATAGATGGATAACAAATAAGCCAAATACAGTATCAGACTCATTTACATTTAGTACAGGTGATATTGCCCCAACGAATGTTGAATATGACTGTGGTGCTGTAAATGTATGGCCAAATCCATATTTTGCTGATAATCCAGAAGAATCACAAGACTTTTTAAGTCAAATTACATTTACTGATTTACCTGTTGATGCGATGATTTCAATTTATAATCTAAGTGGATTATTAGTAGATAAATTTGAAAATGTAGGTGGTGATCAAATAGAACATTGGAGTGTAACGAATAGTTATAATATTCCAGTTGCATCAGGAATGTATATTGCAGTTATAACGAGTAATAGTGATGATTGTAATGAAATTAGAAAAATCGCAGTTGTTTCTAAACTGCAAAAACTTGATCGTTATTAATAATGGTCATTGAAAAAGGAGATAGCAAAATGATAAAAAAACTCATAACGATATGTTTAGTGTTTGCCTGGTTTTCCATATCAATGGCTGGGACAAGTGCATCAATAGGAACTGATAGTGGAACACAATTATTAATTCCAACAGGTGCAAAAGGAGTTGCATTAAATTCATCTTATAATGCGTCGGTAACAGGTGTTGATGCATTATATTATAATCCTGCAGGAATAGCAGGGAAAGTAAATGGAGTTGAAGCACAGTTTTCATCTTATTCTTATATTGCAGGTATTAAACATACTTATGCTGCATTTGTAAGTAATGTAGGAGAAGGAACTGTTGGCTTATCTTTTAAATCGTTAGATTTTGGAGATATTAAAAAAACAACTGCAGATGATACTCATGGTACTTCAGGGAATACTTATTCACCTAACTTTTCAGTATTAACATTAAGTTATGCTAAAAGTTTTAGTGATAGAATTCGATTTGGTACGAGTGTTAAAATTGTAAATGAAACAGTTGATCAAACGGGTGGTTCTGCATACGCATTGGACATGGGTGTTCAATATGAACATGCATCATTACCATTAAAGTTAGGTGTTAGTTTGAGAAACTTAGGATCAAAACTTGAATATTCAGGTATTAACTTGGAAGAAGGAACTTCTACATTATTGTCAGAAGCCTCTAACTTACCTGCTAATTTGAATATTTCTACATCTTATAAAGTTGGTCCTGTAGATGTTCATTATTCATTTACTAATTTCTCATATGCATTTAATGAATCATCACTTGGTTTAGAATATCAAATTGAATTGGGTGATTATTCAGCATGGGTTGGTGGAGGAGTAAATTCTCTACTAATCGAGGAAGATGAATTAGATGAAGCATATTCAAGCAACCCATTTGGTGCATCTTTTGGTGGTGGATTAAATGCGAAATTAGGTGATTTTAATTTTGGATTAGACTTTGGGTTGAAGAGCTCTGAATTATTTGGTAATACGAGCGTTCTTGCTTTAAATGTTGGATTCTAAACATAAGTCATAATTGATTGTAAAAAAAGGGAGACAATTGTCTCCCTTTTTTATTGCCTTAATAATTTGAAATTAAATTACAATCTATAAAGAAGAATATTTCTTTTTATTAAATAAAAAATATTTTAGTACAATACTTTTTGGATAGAATTTATTAGAAATTATTGTTGTAGCTAACAATTGAGTCATTTGTCTTTTTTTCAAGATATACAGAATATTAAAAAGAATCCAAAACCCTGCTTTAACATGTGCCCATGCATGAGAAAAATTTCCTGTGAGTAGCTCTTTAATAAATGAAATTTTTTCAAATATAATTCGAGGACCAATGTTTTTTATTAATTCGGGTAAAGTTGTATTTGTTAACATAAGTACAAAGCTATTTCGATGATTTAAATATGTTTTTTTTGGTGATTGGTACGGGAGCGTAGCACCTCCTATATGATAAATAACAGATTTTGGCTCTACCCAAATGGTGTAACCAGCTAATTTACTTTTCCAATGGAAATCTATTTCTTCAAAGTGTGCAAATAAAATCTCATCAAACCCACCCAGTTTTATAAATAATGATTTTCGAGTTAAAAAACATGTGCCAGAAGCCCAAAATATCTCACAGCTTTCATTATATTGTTGTTCATCTTTTTCAACAGTATTAAATATTCGCCCTCGCGCAAAAGGAAAACCATATTTATCTAAAAATCCACCTGCTCCTCCTGCATAATCAAATTGGTCTTTTTGTTTTGCATTCAATATTTTTGGTTGAATTGAAGAAATTTGTAAGTTTGATTCTATTTTTTCAATGAGAGGCTCAATCCAATTGGGTTCTTGGAATGTATCATTATTTAAGAATATTAAATATTCTCCATTTGATCGTTCTGCACCCATATTACAACCACCTGCATACCCGAGGTTTATAGTGCTTTCAACAATTTTGACTTTAGGAAAGTCTTTCCGTATTAATGATAAGCTACTATCAGAAGAACCATTATCGACAACTAAAATTTCAAAATTAGAATAGGTCGTTTTTTGTAATGAAGTTAAACAGTCATTTATGATTTTTTCCCCATTATAATGAGGAATTATGACAGAGACAAGTGGTTGGATATTATACTTGCCCCTGTAAACTATTTAATAATTGTTGTATTTGTTTATCATTTGGGTGAATCATTAACCATGTTTTTAAAATTTCTATCGCTTCACTTAATCTGTCCATCCTAGCTAAAGATTGTACGGTTGCATACATATATTCAATATTTTCAGGTTGAGATTGATATAATTCATTAAACACTCGATATGCATTAGCAAAATCATTCAGTTCAGATAAATACATTTGTCCAACGCTTAAAAGTGTTTCATTTTTTACATTTTCTCTTTTTTCAATACTATCTAATCTTGTTCTATATTCTTCTTCATTTCCTAATAAATGATAAAGTTGTGCAACTTGTAACTCAAGTTTATCATTATTATAGGGTAATAGATTAGATGGAAAATAATCTTCCATTGAATCTAAAACGGATAGAGCTTCATGCTTTTCTACTGAATTTCCATTTATACTATTAATGACCAATTGTAAAAATCCTGCTCTATAATTTTGCACTAATCGCTGAATATTAAAATTAAAATGAACATCCGGATTATCCATATTTCGATAATGGTAAATTCCTTTACCTGAATTATAATAGTCTGAGAATTCTTTAGGCGTGCGAAGAACAATATCGGTGTTTTCAGATTGTGTTATATTTTGTTTCATTCGTGAATAATTAATTTGAGACACTTTATTTGGATGTAATCTAAAAACCATTCCTTCCATTTGTAGATAATCATCAAGCCCAATTCGATTATCATCTGAAACAGTTACTGCAAAATAAATTGGCCTTTCCCATTTACAAGCCATAATTAGCCGATAAATCATAATATCCTGAACTCTTAAAAATCGATTATGATATGTAGGATTTAATGTCCAATTAAGCCCTTCTCCATCATGACCTTTAGGTCCAGGAATATTCATTTCTTTTGGGTCCCATCGAACAGGGCTAATTTCGCTTATTTCTTTATCATCCATTAATATTGGGATTGGAGGGTCATAGTCGCGTAATTGTTTAATATACCAATCTGTATTTAATAAAGATAGATTTACAACCCTTACATCTTTTCTAACATTTTCTACTTCCTGTAGATACCAAAGTGGAAATGTATCATTATCACCATTTGTAAAAATAATTCCATACGGATCACAGGAGTTTAACATATTATAAGCATAATCCCATGCAACATAATTACCTGAGCGATCATGTTCTTTATAATCTTGATTAATCATTGTGATGGGCATTAAAAAAGTACAAGTGGCTAACAATATGTATGCTGTTATATTATTTTTTTCATTAAATAATTTTTTAATATATTCAATGAGTCCAGCAATGCCAATACCAATCCATATTGAAAATGCAAAAAAGCTACCCACATAAGAATAATCTCTTTCACGGGGTTGAGGGTCATATTGATTTAAATAAATAATTATCATTAAGCCTGTTGCTGCAAAAAGAGATAATACGGCTAATGCTCTTTTCCAATCTTTTTTAAAATGATAATAAAATCCAAAAAGACCCATTAAAAATGCAAGTGGAATGAAATATCGTATCGCATTAATTCCATCTAAAGATTTTATATAATTTCCTGACTTTGAAAATAAAGGCCAATTATTATCACCTTTTCCAATAAATTGCCATGCAAAATATCTTAAATACATTTCTTTAAATTGATAATTAATTACAAAATCTTTAACATCACTACTTTTTGGATCTTGTCTGTTATTTGTCCAGCGGTATGCATAGTTTGAATTTTTTAAACTTTGAGCTCTATCTCCAATATCCCAATCACCGTATTGCTCTCTATTTAAATATGAAATTGCTTTTGAAAGTGTGCTTGGGTCATTTTCATTTATAAATGGTGATTGCTGTGCACGAATAAATATAGTTGCATAAGTTGAATAACCAATAACAATTAAAAGTAAACTTAATGAAATTGTAGATGCAAAATATAATTTTTCTTTAATTGTATAAATTAAAACACCAATAACAGCCAATACGATAAAAATAATATTATCCATCCCATAATTCTGCGCAATCTTTGGTAGCCCTTTTATAACACCTAAATAAATAACAAAAAAGACTCCAATAGTGGCACCTACGGGTATCAGAAATGAAAGGTAACTAAATTCTCTTTTTTTGAAATAAATAATAAGTGCAATAAGTGGGAGAGCTAATAAGTTTAATAAATGAATCCCCGTGGCAATTCCAAACATATATGCAATAATAATTATATATCTTACATTTCCCTTTGTCCCTTCTTTTCTTGCCCAAACTAAAATAAGCCAAACTACAATTCCTGTAAAAAATGTTGACATTGCATATACTTCAGCTTCAACTGCATTAAACCATTGTGAATCTGTAAAAGCAAATGTTAATGCACCGACTAATGCACTTCCAAAATTGATTAATGCGTCTGAATATTTAGCCGTTATTCCTCTAAATTCTTCGATTAAGTACACAGTAATTAAATATAAAAACATCACAGAGAATGCAGATACGAGAGGTGACATTAAATTGACTCTTGCACCAACATCACTAAATGTAGGAATTTGGCTAAATACATTTCCTAATAGTAAGTATAGCGGGCTTCCCGGTGGGTGAGGTACGCCCATAATATATGAGGTTGCAATAAATTCTCCACAATCCCAAAAAGATGCGGTAGGTGCCATTGTCATTATATATATCACAAAGGATATTAAAAATGCAACACTGGCAATAATTCTATTTTCTTTTATGTATGATTTTTCCATTTATACTCTATGAGAAGTAATTTTAGTAAATAATTAAACCGCGAAATTTACAGCTATTAAAGGGTGTAAAAATATGAATTTACCCTGTTTGTAAATAAGCGTACATATGTGAATATTCAGTCTTAAATTTTTGTAGTATTCCTTGATGGTCTGATTTTTTTAACTCAGGATCATCATCGATAACATGAAAAGCATATTGCCTCGCAAGTCTAGCTATTGAGCCGTCTCTAGCAATATCAGCAATTTTTAATTTCATATATCCATGTTGTTTCGTCCCAAAAAAATCTCCAGGACCTCTTAACCTTAAATCTTCGTCTGCAATTAAAAATCCATCAGAAGTTGACTCCATTATTTTTAATCGCTCACTTATAAAACCATCATTTTTACCTGGAATTAATATACAAAACCCCGGTTTATCACCTCGTCCAATTCGACCTCTTAATTGATGTAATTGGGCTAATCCAAATCGGTCTGCATTTTCAATTACCATTACTGTAGCATTTGGAATGTCAATTCCAACTTCAATAACTGTTGTTGCAACGAGTATTTGAATTTCATTTCGTTTAAAAGCCTCCATTTGTTTATCTCTTTCTACAGACTTAATTTTACCATGAATATAGCCCACTGAAATTTCTGGAAAAACTTCTTTAGATAATTTTTTAAATTCTGTTTCTGATGCTTTTAAATCTAATTTTTCTGACTCTTCAATAATAGGATAAACGATAAAACATTGATTACCGTTGTTAACTTCTTTGCGAATAAAATTATATACCCGTTCTTGTTGGTCAGATGTTACTACAAATGTTTTAATTGGCTGTCTGTTTCCAGGTAATTCATCAATAATTGTTACATCCATATCTCCATGGTATGTAATTGCAAGCGTTCTTGGTATAGGTGTTGCCGTCATTGCTAAAATATGCGGATGGTTTCCCTTGTCGAGTAATGATTTTCGTTGCTCTACTCCAAAACGATGCTGTTCATCAATTACCACTAAGCCTAAATTTTTAAACTCAATATCTGGTTGTATAATAGCATGAGTTCCAATTAATATTTGAATTTCTCCTGTAGAAACTTTTTGAAGTAATTTATCTCTTTCATCTCCTTTTTTTCCACCTAGAAGTAATTCAACTTTTAAATCAACTAAATCACAGAGTTCTTTCATGGATTTATAATGTTGTCTCGCCAATATTTCAGTTGGAGCAAGTACAGCAATTTGCCCACCATTATCTGCGACAATTGTTGATGATAATAGTGCAACAACCGTTTTTCCGCAACCTACATCTCCTTGAATCAATCGATTCATTTGATGCGGTTGACCTAAATCTTTTCGAATATCTCTCATTGCATTTATTTGTGCATTTGTTAGTTGAAATGGGAGTTTTTCATATATTTCTCGAGTATAATTTCCAATGTCTGGATATGGTGTTGAAATTTCTTTTTTTGTAAAGGCTTTCTTCTTGGCCATAAGAATTTGAAGAAAAAATAATTCATCAAACTTGAGGCGATAAATTGCCTGTTTTAATGTTTCTGCATTTTCTGGTTGATGTATAGTATGAATAGATTCACCATAGGAATTTAATCCAACTTCACTTCTAAGGTTTGAGGTGAAATGGTCAGATAATTCTCGCCCACCATGAAGTAATGCATTTGTAATTATTTTTCGAAATCCACGACTATCTAATCCCGCAGATTTTAATGAGGCTGAACTTGAATACTGGGCTATAATTTTACCCGTATGCGTAGGGTCTTCATTTTCATCTAAAATATCATGTTCAGGATGGCTAATTGAGAATCCTTTATAAAAGTCAATTTTTCCAAAAACAGCCACTTTTTGATTGATCGTAAATTTATCTGAAATCCAAGATATTCCATTAAACCAATTACATTGTAAACGGCCTGAACCATCACTTATTACGATCTGGAAAAAATTCCGTCGCCTTGTTTTTCGCAGTCCAAAGGATTGAACTCTTCCAATAATAACTGCTTCCTCGCCTATTTTTAAATGATTAATTGGTTTTATATTGGTACGATCTAAATATTTTCGAGGATAATATTGAAGTAATTCGCGTACTGTTGAAATACCAATTTCATTTAATAGTTTACCTCGAACAGGCCCAACTCCTTTGAGATATGTGATTTCAGTATCTAATGGGTTTTGAGCAAAATTTGTCATTTTTTATTTTGTAAATTTATAAACCTTGGATTGACTTTAGATTTTCTTCCAATTTTTTAATGCTATCTACATATTCAGATTGTTTTCGTTTTTCATTTGCAACTACTGATTCTGGTGCTCGAGCGACAAAATTTTCATTATTTAATTTCCCATTAACAGATCCAAGACGGCCATTAAAATCAGCTATTTGTTTTTCAAGTCGTTCAACTTCATGGTCTATATCGATTAATCCCTTTAATGGAATAAATAATTCCATTTGGTTTACAATCCCTGTTGCAGATTGAGCTGGTTTTTCTAATTTTTCACCAACGGTTAATTCATTTACCTTTACTAATCGTTCTAAATATTCTTCTTGTGATTTTAAAATAGAAGTCAATTCAGATTCACCTCGAACAAATAATGGAGCTGTTCTTGAAGGTGAAACATTTAGATTTGATCGAATATTTCGAATTGTTGAAATAGTTGCCATTATCAATTTCATCTCATTTTCTGCATTATCATTTATTTTATTTGAATCAGATTCTGGCCACATTGAAGAAATTAATAAACAATCATCTTTTCTACTAAATGTCTTCCATAATTTTTCGGTAATAAATGGTGTATAAGGATGTAATAATTTAAGAATTGCTCTTAATACATGAACAGAAACAATTCGTGCAGTCTCAGCTTTTTCATCATCTTCACTATAAAACCTGACTTTTGCTAATTCAATATACCAATCACAATATTCCGACCAAACAAAATCATATACAATTTTAACAGCTTCATTTAGTTTATATTGTGAATATGCATTATTTACATTTTGAATTGTTTTATTTAATCGTGATAATATCCATTTATCGCTAATATCAAGTTGGTCATCTAATAGAGTTGATAATGGGGCGGGTAAATCATTTTCGATATTCATTGTAACAAATCGAGCGGAATTCCATAGTTTATTCATGAAATTTCTGCCTTGTTCAATCCGTTCTTCAGCAAATAAAATATCTAATCCTTGGGGAGCAATTAGAAGCATACCAACTCGTAATGCATCAGCGCCAAATTTTTCAATTAAGTCTAATGGATCAGGGGAATTTCCAAGAGATTTACTCATTTTTCTGCCTTGCTCATCTCTTACAATTCCGGTAAAATAAACATTTGAAAATGGAATTTCTTTTTTTACATATAATCCTGCCATAATCATTCTCGCTACCCAGAAAAATATGATATCAGGTCCAGTAACTAAATCTTGGGTAGGGTAAAATTTTTGTACCATTTTTTCATCTTGAGGCCACCCTAATGTTGCAAAAGGCCATAACCATGAAGAAAACCATGTATCTAATACATCAGGGTCTTGTACTAAATCTGTTGAACCACATGCGCAGGAATCTGGTTTTTGAATTGAAACCATTGGTTCTTTGCAAGCTAATTGACATGAATCCATATCATTTCCTCTGCAATACCAAACGGGAATTCGATGTCCCCAAATCAGTTGACGAGAAATACACCAATCTTGAATATTGTCTAACCAATGATTATAGGTTTTCGTCCATCTTTCAGGATGAAATTTCACCTTTCCATCATTAACAACTTCTAAAGCATCCTTTGCTAAAGATTCCATTTTAACAAACCATTGTTTTGACATATATGGTTCTACAACTGCATGTGTTCTTTCTGAATGTCCTACTTGATGTATATGGTCTTCAATTTTTTCTAATAATCCTAATTTTTCCATTGCTTCAACAACAAGTTTTCTCGCTATTAATCGATCAACACCCTGAAATTCCGTTGGTACATTTTCATTTAATTCACCATTTGGGTTCATAATATTAATAGAATTTAGATTATTCCGTTTACCCATTTCTAAATCATTTGGGTCATGGGCAGGAGTTACTTTTACACAGCCAGTTCCAAATTCTTTATCAACATAGGCATCAGTAAAAATTGGGATTTCTCTATTTACAAGTGGTAAAATTACTGATTTTCCAATCAAGTGAGTATAGCGTTCATCATCAGGATTAATTGCTATACCTGTATCACCTAACATCGTTTCAGGACGAGTCGTTGCAACAATTAAAAATTTATCAGTGTCTTTTATTGGATATTTAAAATGCCATAAATGTCCATTTACTTCTTTATGGATTACTTCTTCATCGGATAGTGCTGTTTGTCCAACCGGGTCCCAATTTATCATTCGTGTTCCCCGATAAATAAGTCCGTCATTATACAGTTTGATGAATATTTCTAATACAGCGTTACTATATTTTTTATCCATTGTAAAAACAGTTTTATCCCAATCACAAGAACATCCTAATTTTTTCAATTGTTTAAGAATGATTCCACCATATTTATCTTTCCATTGCAGTGCATGATTTAAGAATTCATCTCGAGTAATTTCTTTTTTATTTATTCCTTTATCAGCAAGCATTTTGGTCACTTTGGCTTCAGTTGCAATAGATGCATGATCTGTTCCTGGGAGCCATAATGTATTTTTCCCCTGCATTCGAGCACGACGAATTAATACATCTTGAATTGTATTATTAAGAACATGCCCAATGTGTAACACACCCGTCACATTTGGTGGTGGAATCATAATGGTAAATGATTCAGTATTTGAGTTTTCATCTGGTGAAAATGCACCTGAGTTTAACCATGTACTATAAATTTGGTCTTCAACCTCATTGGGTTGATAAATTTTTGCCAGTTCTTGTTCTGACATATTACCTCATTTTTTTAATAAAAATTGAATATTATTAGAATATCTTAACCTAAAGTTTATAAGGTTTATAGAATTAAATCTGAGGAGAATATTTTATGACTTGAATTAATATTTTATGTAAATTATAGTGTTATTCATAAGAGATTAAAAAAGGAATGGTTAAATGAATGTGTTTAATATATGTTTAATATTTATTTATAGTTTTTTATTTTCTCAATATCAATTACAAATAGATAATGGCTATGGTAGTGGACAATATTCTGCGGGTGAACCCATTCATATTTGGGCGCATGAGACTCCTGGACTTTCTATTTTTACGGGTTGGTCTGAAATCAATGGTGTATTATCCAACACTCAGGAGTGGCATACTTCTATTATCATGCCGCCATTTGATTTAAATATTTCTGCAAATTTTGAGGTAATTGAAAATACTCAATTTCATAGTGAAGAAATCCAATGTGTCAATTCATTAAAAGAAGTTTATTATGTATTTCCAGAGAATCATATTGGGGTGATATTTTTATTTCATGGTACTTCTGGGCATGGTGTAAATTGGTTTATTAAAGTAGAAAATAATATTTTTACTAAGGATGCAGTATCCAGAGGATTTGCTGTTATTGCTACGGATTCAGAAGAGGCCACTTTAGGAGATATAAATGGTGATGGATTTTTACGGTGGAAAACACTTCCACCAAATAGTGAAGAAAATATTGATATTGGTAATATTTCGGCTTTAATTGATACATTTCAATTGAGAGGATTAATTGAAGAAAATAATCCAATTTTTGCATTAGGAATGTCCAATGGGAGTAATTTTGCACCTTCTGTTTCTTATGCATTAAACTTTTCTGCTACTGCGGGGTATTGTAGTAACGGAATTCCTGCATTATTTGAAGTAACTGAAATTCCAACTATTTTTTGCACTGTTGAAAATGATAATACATCTGATAACAATATAACTTATGAAAATTATCAAACTTTACTTGATCGACAAATTCAAACTGCGTATCATGAAAATGGTGTACAACCCCTATATTCTCAACGGTTTAAAAGAGTACCGGAAATAGATGCCCAATTATCTCAACAACTTTATAATGAAATATCTAATGGTGGATTTTTAGGAATAAATCAATTTTTTAATATTGAATATATTGAATTATTAGAATCCATGGAATCTTCACCCGAATTATTTCCTGTTTTCCATTCAACTGAAATAAGTACTCAAAGTGGAATAAAAGGCCAATTGAAAAATACATTGGCAGAACATGCATTTTTTAGTGAGTTTAACCATAGAGTATTAGACTTTTTTCAATCCACCATATACCAATCAGGTGATTTAAATGAAGATGGTTTAATTAATATAATCGATGTTGTTTTAATTGTAAATTTAATTTTAGGTGTAGAATTTAATTCTATTGGGGATATGAATTATGATGGTGAGATTAATGTGATTGATATAGTTATAATTGTAAATATTATTTTAGGAAGTGAATAAATTACAGATTTATGGAATTTGAAATAAAAAGGAGAAAGAAAATGAATAGATTAATTATTATATTATTTTTATTGTTTAATTTTATACTTGCTACTGTAATTAATATCCCGGCAGACCAACCGACGATCCAAATTGGCATAGATTCGTCCATAAATGGAGATACAGTTTTTGTTGTTTCAGGTTCCTATATTGAAAATATTAATTTTAATGGAAAAAGTATAGCATTAATAGGAGAAGATTCAGAATCGACTATTATTGATGGAAATGGAAATGATACCGTCGTAAAGATAATTAGTGGTGAAGATTCAACAACGGTTTTAAGTGGGTTTACCATAACAAATGGTCATAGCTGGCCAGGTTGGACGAATAATGGTCCTAATTATAATGGAGGTGGAATTGATATAAATGAATCAAATCCAACATTGAAGAATTTAATAATTACCAATAACTTTGCAAATAGCCATGAATGGGAGTCCCCAGGTTATGGCGGAGGAATTAGCATATCAAATAGTGATAATGTTTATATTCAAAATATAGTTGTGAAAAATAATAAAACAGATGGAATGTTTTCAGGTGGAGGAGGAATTGCAATTTGGAGTTCAACACTATTAATTGAAAATTCCATTATTGAAGATAATATTGGAGACCATTTTTTAGGTGGTGGGATATTTTCTGAGAATTCTTCCGATGTTACCATTATAAATAGTACAATCCGAAATAATCAAAGTGGTGGTGGTGGTGGTATCTACCATAATTCAGGTTCACTTTTATTATCTAATGTTTTAATTGAAAATAATAGTGCAAATAATAATGGTGGTGGATTATCTGTGTCTGGGGGAAATATTGAATTAGATGAGGTTATCATAACTCATAATTTTGCACAAAATGGAGGTGGTATTAAATTTTCGAATGGGACATTATTTATAAAAAATTCAAGTATTCATTCAAATTATAGTGATATAGGAGGTGGAATATATTTAGGTCAAGGAAATATTGTTTTTGACCCTATTGAAAGGTCAAGTATTTATTTAAATTCTGCAAACGAAGGTAGAGATTTATATGTGAATGAATCATTTTTTGTAGATGTTGTGCTAGATACATTTACTGTTTTTAATCCAAGTGAAATTTTTGCTACGCCAATTAATAATTTTTCTTTTGATATTTTAAATATTCCATTTACACCCATTCCTTCAGATATTTATGTATCGATAAACGGAGATGATAATAATTCAGGACTCACCGTCAATGATCCTTTTCAAACAATAAATAAAGCGATAACAGTTATAGAAAGTGATAGTTTAAACCCACGAAATATATTTATTTCAGATGGAATTTACAGCCCCTCAACGAATGGGGAAAATTATCCTATTTATTTAAAAAGTAATGTTTCTCTTATTGGTAATTCGGTGGAATCGACTATCCTCGATGGTGAATTATCAACAAATGGAATTATTTTCGGATATTTCCAAAGTAACATTTCATTAATGAATCTTACTTTAGAAAATGCGTCCTCTGATTATGGTGGAGGTATTAATGCAATTAGTACGGCTTTATATTTAGAAAATATCAAAATTCAAAATTGTTCTGCAACCAAGGGTGGAGGATTGAGTTTGACTTATGGGTCACAATCAAATGCCTACAATTTACAAATTATAAATTGCCATGCAAGTGATAAAGGTGGAGGGATTTTTAACTCATCTACTTCAGTTTTCGAAAATGGTATTTTATCAGGAAATACTGCTTTGTCCTATGGTGGTGGGATTTATAGTGATCATGCTCAAATTAATAATTTTCAAATTATAAATAATACTGCTCATAGTGGTGGTGGAATATATGCCTATGGTAATATCACTCTTCAGAATTGTAATTTAGAAAATAATGTTGCAGATATTCAAGGTGGTGGTTTATTTTCAAATTCGTGGTCCATAACCATTTTATCAAATACGGATATAAAATATAATTCAGCAGGTAGCTCTGGTGGTGGAATTTTATTTAAAGGTAATAATGTTGAGTTTAATTTAGAATCCTTGTGTTCTATTTTTGGTAATTATGCTCATGATGGAATGGATTTAAAAGCAAATTTTTCAAGTTCAAATCAGATTGTAGTAAACTTAGATACATTTAGCACTTCAATTCCAACAACGGATTTTTATGCAAAGCCACAATATTTATTTCAATTAAATACAAATCATGAATTAATTGAATTGCAAAATTCTGATTTTTATATATCTTCTGATGGAAATGATGAGAATTCAGGATTAAATTTTGAAGAACCATTATTAACGGTCAGGAATGCATTGTCAAAAATATATTCAGATACTCTAAATCCCCGAACAATATTTTTAAATAATGGAAATTATGATGCAACAACTACAGGTGAAATGTTTCCGATAATTCCATTTGATTATATTACAATTAGTGGAATCTCTACCAATGAAACAATAATAGATGCACAGGAAACTTCAAATGTGTTTTTTATTGATAATTCAATTGGTGTTGATATTAATAATTTAACTATACAAGGCGGGAATTCTGGTTATGGTGGAGGGGTTTTTTGCCGAAATACAAATCCTCAATTGACTAATTTAATTATCAAACAAAACCATGCAGTAAATAAAGGAGGAGGAATTTATTTAGATAAATCTGATCCTATAATTTCATTGACTGAAATTAGTAATAATTCTGCAAATTTAGGTGGGGGCCTCAGCACATATTCATATTCAGAACCTACATTTGTTCATACTACCATAGTAAATAATACTGCAGAGCAAGGTGGAAATGGGATATATCTTCAGTATTCCTATTATCTTGATATGACAAATTCTATTTTATGGAATTCAGGGAATGAAATTCTTGGCGGTAGTGATGGTAGTCAAATAAATATAACTTATTCAAATATTTATGATGGTTGGGAGGGTGAAGGAAATATTAATGACAATCCTCTTTTTACAGACTATGAAAATGGAGATTTTACTTTACAAGAAAATTCACCATGTATAAATACTGGAAACCCAAATTCACCACTTGACCCCGATGGTACGATTTCCGATATGGGTGCATATTATTTATTTCAATCTTCAGGGTTTTTGGGTGATTTAAACGATGATGGGCTTATAAATATCAGCGATGTATTAATTACTGTAGAAGTGATATTAGATAATGAATTTAACCAATTGGCAGATTTGAATGTTGATGGAATTATTAATGTGATTGATATTTTATTAATTGTGAATATCATTTTAGGAAATTGAAATTTGTAGAGACAAACCTATGTGTCTGCACATTTAAAGGATGAACACATAGGTTTGACTCTGTAGATTGATCTGAAGGTAAACTCTGTCTTGTAACAAATAGAAAATAGATTTGATTTGTATAAATTAAGTAATTTAATATTAGTTCTCAATTTTAATTAAAATAAATGAAATTAATATGAAAAAAATAAATTATCTAATTATTACAATTTTGCTGTTAAGTTTTGTTTTTACTTCACCCAAAAACCGTTTTTCAAATCGTAAATCCCAAGTTCCAGTATTAGAAGAAGTTAGAAATAACCAAGTATTTAGAGATGAAACGGAGCTAAATTCTTTTATTGAATCTATTATGGTAAATAATAATCTTCCAGGATTATCGGTTTCTATAGTAAAAAATGGAAGTACCGTTTGGGGAAATACTTATGGCTACGCAAATATAAATGATAGTATTCTTGTTGATCAAAATACATTATTTCTTTTGTCGTCAGTGTCAAAAACTATTACAGCAACGGCACTTATGCAATTATGGGAAAATCAGCATTTTGAATTGAATGGCCCAATTAATAATTATTTACCATTTATAGTGAATCATCCAGACCATCCCAATACACCAATTACATTTAAAATGCTTTTAACTCATACTTCTGGTATTAAAGACAATTGGTCTGTCATGCCCTATTATGATGGTGATCCTGAAATTGATTTAGGGTATTACCTTGAACAATATTTAGTTCCTGGCGGTGAATTTTATAGTGCCAATAGTAACTATTCAAATGCTCAACCGGGAACGAATTATAGATATAGTAATATAGGTGCAGCATTAATTGGTTATTTGGTAGAAGTATTAAGTGAACAACCATTTAATGAATATTGTAATGCGCATATTTTTGAACCTCTTGGTATTACAAATGCGGGATGGTTTTTATCTGAAGTAAATATTAATGAAGTTGCTTTACCCTATGAAATTTCAGGCGGAAATGGAAATACCTGCTATGATATTGGGTGCGGAATATATGATGAAAATAACCCTTGTGCATGTGATAGTGAATGTACATATTATGGCGATTGTTGTAATGACTATGAGGAAGTTTGTGGTGAAAATGGTACAGGAAGTGGAGGAGCAACTAATTTTTCTCCTTTAAATCATTATGGGTATGGTGATTATCCTTCTGGGCAATTACGAATTTCTGCACATGATCTTTCTAAAATAATGTTAGCCTATATGAACGATGGCCAATCTCAAGGATTCCAATTATTAGAATCTAATACAGTTGAATTAATAAAATCCATCCCTTATCCTAATGTTGATCCTATACAGGGTTTAATTTGGTATTATAAAAATGAAAATGGCAGAACTTTATTTGGGCATAATGGTGGTGATGAAGGTAGCTCTACAGAAATGTTTATTTCTTTCTCCGACGATATTGGAGTAATTGTATTATGTAATATTGATAATTATAATGCTGTAATTCAAGTTGAAGATGCTGTCTTTGATTTTGCAGAAGAAACAACTTTTTCTGTTCTCGGTGATGTAAATCAGGATAATCTTATAAATGTTTTAGATGTTATTGCGACAGTAAATTTAGTATTAAGTGTAGAATATAACGCCTTAGCTGATTTAAATAATGATTCTCAAATAAATGTATTAGATATTTTATTAATTGTAAATATAATTTTAGGCGATTAATATTATAAGTATAAACCTTTTCAACTAAAATTTGATAACCCCATTAACCTGACTCTACCATCTTAATTATATTTTAGTTTAAAACACTCTTTTATCCACTCTAATATTTCTTAAATGCGTAACAATATGTAATTTATGCAAATAAATATTTTATATATAAACAAATTCATAAGAAATTAAACCCCTTAGAAAAATTAAAAATAATATTTAACTTTAATTAAATGGTTGTGTCTATTGATACTCAATTAATTAATTAAAAGGAAATAATTGAAAATTAATAGAAAACATTTATTTTTTATTGTAAAATTGAAAGTATTAAAATGGTATTAATTACTTTATTCTCATCTCTCCTTTCTATATATCCATGGAATTTGACTACATCTACCTATTTAACTCAAGGTGAATACAGTAATGGAAATACGAGTATTTCAAAGTCTGGATATATTTCAATGGATAGGCGTGGAAAAGATGGATTTATAATTGGATATAGAGATTTACTTGTTAAAACTGAAAATGGAGACTATCGTCAATTCAATTGGATGGCAAGAGATATATTTTGGATTAAACCATCAATTCGTCTTGCTGGAATTGCTGGGCATATTGAAACAAATAATAAAGACTATGCGTGGATAAGTGGTGTTCAAATTGAAGGTGATTTACCTTGGTTTGGTTATTCTCATAGTTATATTCGTTCAGATTATCAAAATTATCAATTTACAAATGAATATTCATATAATAAAGAATGGGTCAAAAATGAAGTCGAACAAATAGATTTTCATCTGTCAAAAAAGTTTAAATACTTTACAACAAGGATTGGTTTAATTCGTCAACAAATTGAAAGCATAAATTATTATATAACTCAATTATCCATATCGGGGAAAATTAAGAAAAAATTATCTTATAGTTTATTATTCAGTCAAGGTGAAAATAAATATGCTATTGATCCATATTTGTTGATTATAAATAATAATCCGGAAATATTAACTCAATCTATGTCAATAAAAGGTAGTTATAAAATTAATCCAAATTTATATATATCTGGAGTATGGACGATTCAATCCTATGAGAATTTTGAAGTAGATTACTTAAGTATTGGTATAACAGGAAGGTTTTAATAATGAAAAAATTAATTTCATTAATATTTTTGATTTCTATATTGATTTCTCAAGAAAAAAGTGAAATGAATGTTGATGTCATAATTAATGCTGACCATGGATGGCCAACAAAAATTGAATTAAATGGCTCTTCTACTTTAGAAAAAGTTTGGTTAGGTTTATCTCTTTATCCTTTTGGAACTTTAGATGTAAATACCGGTGGACGACATTCGAGTATTGAATTATCAACAGGTCAATTTTCACATGAAATAAATGTTGACCAACCCTTATTGGGTGGTAGTTTTGAGTTTGCATTATGGAGTAAAAAAGTAGATAAAGTAGATTGTACATTAGATTATTGTTATTGGTGCAAGGCAAATGGTTTCCATTTTGAAGATATAGTATTATATAAATCTGGATTATTAACACAAATGAACGGATATAAATAGGAGAAATATTGGAATTACAATTTAAATCAGAATTAACAATTAGCGAGAGTGGGTTTTTATTTGACCATTCAACTGGATTGACATATACATTAAATTCCACAGGGCAATTCATTTTTAGAAAAATTCAAGATAAACAAAATGCGATGCATATTTTAAATTTTGTAATGCAAGAATTTGATGTATCAGAAGAAACTGCTCATAAAGATTTAGATGATTTTGTGAGACAGTTAAAAGAATTTGATTTAGTTTCAAGATGAATTTAAATATCGCAATAACAGGGCTTCATGCAACTGATAATCCTGCACCCGGTATTGGTGTAATTAGATGTTTATTACACGATGAAAATTGGAATGGGAAAATAATAGGTTTAGGGTATGATGTTTATGATACGGGGATTTATGATAAAGGATTATTAGATCATACTTATTTGATTCCTTATCCAAATCAAGGTGTAGATCAATTATTAGAGCGAATTCAGTATATTCACCATCATATTCCAATTGATGTAATTATACCAACATTGGATAGTGAATTAGCTATTTTTCAACGAATAAAACAAAATTTAAAAGATATGGGCATTTCAATGTTTATACCAAGCAAAGAAATTGTCAATAAGAGATCTAAACAGAATTTAGTTTCATTCTGTGAAGAAGCTAAGATTTCTACACCTAAAACAGTGGTTATTCATGAACAAGGGCAATTTCAAAAAGCTATTGATGAGATTGGATTTCCATTATTCGTAAAAGGTGTTTTTTATGATGCATATAAATGTAAAAATATTTCAGATACATCACATTATTTTGACGAATTTAGAAAAAAATGGGGTTTTCCTGTTTTATTACAAAAGCCCGTAAATGGTAAAGAGTATAATGTGTGTTGTGTTGGTGGTGTTGATGGCGAATTATTAGGCTCTGTTGCCATCAGAAAAGTTGGATTAACCGATAAAGGAAAAGCGTGGAGCGCAATTACAATTCGGAATGAAAAGTTAACGGAGTTTAGTAAGAAAATACTTAAAAAATTAAAATGGAATGGACCATGTGAACTTGAAATTATGGTTGAAGAACGCACAGGAGAATTATTTTTATTAGAAATTAATCCTCGTTTCCCAGCATGGATTTATCTGTGTACTGGTGCAGACCAAAATTTACCTAAATTAGTTGTTGATTTAGCACTTGGTAAAAAAGTATCTGCATTACCTCTAGCAAAATCAGGTATTACATTTGTGCGTCATGCTACAGATATGGTATGTCCGTTAGATTATATTGAGAATTTAACAATTAAAGGTGAATTGCATTATTAATTTTATATCAATTTTATTGATAATATTAAAGGATAAAAATGACAGAAAAAAAAGCATATAGTAAACCAACCATTATTCGTCATAGTGTGGGTGTACAAAATAAATTTGGAAGACCACCTGCAACAGTACCTATCAATAGATTAGATGGATTTGAAGTTTCAGAATTAGCTGAAAAATATGGTTCACCATTATTTGTTCTTTCGGTAAAAGCACTTCGTGATAGATATAGAGATTTGAAAAGAGCCTTTTCAACGCGCTATCCAAATTTTCAAATTGCATATTCTTATAAAACAAATTATTTAAAATCAGTGTGTTCAATTTTAAAGCAAGAAGGTGCATGGGCAGAAGTAGTATCTGGCTTTGAATATGATATTGCACGAAATATTGAAGTTCCAGGGAATCAAATTGTGTTTAATGGCCCATATAAATCTCATGAAGAATTAACACGAGCATTTAATGATGGTGCAATTGTAAATCTTGATAATTATGATGAAATGCAAGTTGTAGAAAAAGTTGCGAGTGAATTAGGTAAAACGTTAGAAGTTGGCATCCGAATAAATATGGATTTAAATGACCCACCGTGGCATAAATTTGGATTTAATGTAGAGGCTGGGCACGCATTTGAGGCAGTAAAAAGAGCAGAAGCAGGAGGAAAATTAAAAGTCGTCGGTTTGCATATTCATACGGGTACTTATGTAGATGATGTAACGATATACTCAAGAGCTGCCCAAGGATTGGTTAATTTTTATTCATATATTCAAGAACAATTAGGTGTAAAATTAAAATATTGGGATTTAGGTGGTGGTTATGCCTCTCATAATACATTGCATGGTGCATATTTACCTGCAGAACAAACTTGTCCTACTTTTGACCAATATGCCGAAGCTATTTGTCCAATTTTAATGAGTGGTCCATTTCAAGCACAAGATGCACCTAAATTATTTATTGAACCAGGTAGGGCAATTATTGATGAGCCATTTTCATTAATAACTTCTGTTGTTTCTCAAAAACGATTACCTTCAGGTCAACGAGGAGTTTTACTTGATTCTGGAATGAATATTATGTCTTCTGTTCAATGGTATCGATATAATTTTCAATCGGCACAGGATTCAGGAACAATGCTTGAAGATACAATTGTATATGGCGGATTATGCATGAATATAGATGTTTTACAAGCGAGCTCATCTATACCTCCAGTACGGCGAGGTGATTTATTAGTCATTCCACATGTAGGTGCATATAATATTAGTCAAAGTTGGCAATTTATATATTTAAGGCCGGCAATAATTGCGATTGAAGATGGTGAGGTTTATGTGATAAAAAAAGCAGAAACGCGTGATTATGTTCAAGGATTTGAAGATGTACCAGGAAAATTTATCACGAATTAGTGAGTTAATTTGAATAATATTAGCCAATTTACTTGTCCGCCTAAAGTCATGTTACGGTCTTATGGTGTATTGGCTTTTTCTGCGCACCCTATTCCTGCAACTTTAATTTTAATTGCAACATTTTTCCATCCTATTGTTGGGTTAATGGGTGTTGTTGGGAATTTAATTTCTAATATTACTGCAAAATGGATTCATGCAAATAAAGAAGCCTGGAATGCTGGAGTTTTTGGAGTAAGTGGAATTCTTATTGGACTTGCATTAGGAATGTATACTGAACAGACGTTTCGGTTATGGATTTTTTTAATAGGCGGATCTATATTTTCAGGTATTCTTTCAGTAATGTTAGGTAATTTTCTTTCTCGATATGACCTCCCAATTTTAAGTTTACCTTTTATGCTCATTATATGGTTATTATTATTAACTATAGGAGTTGCTGAAAGTGACACTCTATCCCTAACTACAATCCCCTTTGTTAAATCAATTGATATATGGCTATTTAATATTCTGCCATTAACTCTTTTTGAATATATAAAAATGTTTGGAAATATTTTATTTCAAGAGAATTTAATTTCCGGAATATTCGTATTGGTTGCGATTGGGTTATATAGCCGAATTTCATTACTTTATGGTCTATGGGGCGGGATTTTAGGATTAATTACCTATGTTTTTATTCACGGCTCCTTAGATGGTTTTCATGGTTTAAATTTTACTTTGACTGCTTTAGCTTTTGGCGGTTTTTTTATTGTTAATAATAAGCATGCATTTATTTTTACTTCAATTGCAATTGTTTCAACAGGCTTAGTTGATTTAGCTACAATTAAAGTTTTAAATGCAATTTCATCTGAATCCACTGGGGATTTACCTTCACTTGTATTTGCCTTTAATATTATCACTCTAATTTTTTTATTCCCATTAAAAATGCTACCACAAACGATAGACAATTTAAGATTAACCCCTATACCATTATATTTAATTAGAAGCCCTGAATCTAATATAAAATGGTTTAGAAGATGGATAGGAAATAAAGCAAAGCAGAAAACGATAATTACTTTTCCATTTATTGGTGAATGGACAATATTACAAGGAAATAAGGGTGAATGGACGCATAAAGGAATTGGAAGATATGCTTGGGATTTTATTATTAGAGATGAACGAAAACATCAAGCAAGTGGATTTGGATTAGAATTAACAGACTTTTATGCATTCGGATTACCTGTATTGGCACCTGCTCCTGGTACAGTTTATGCTATTGAAAACCAAATTGAAGATAACCTCCCTGGTGAAGCTGTAACTGATCGAAATTGGGGGAACTATGTAATTATAAATCATGGTAACGGTGAGTTCTCTGAATTAAGCCATTTTAAACAATATAGTATTATTGTTGTTCCTGGACAATATGTACAACGAGGTGATATTATTGGATATTGTGGAAATTCCGGAAGGTCACCCAT
>Ga0209992_10001666_pt1 | contig 22446 bp, 29 predicted proteins | sample 2SBtaG_2_FD_182564 | JGI IMG/M metagenome (GOLD analysis project Ga0209992, IMG submission 182564) | Deep subsurface microbial communities from Kolumbo volcano to uncover new lineages of life (NeLLi) - 2SBTROV12_ACTIVE470 metaG (SPAdes)... | ecosystem: Environmental > Aquatic > Marine >... | reverse complement strand
TTATGAAAATTGTACGCGGAACCAAAAATATTAACGGCCCCTTTACCTACCCCGTGGTAACTCTCGGCAATTTTGATGGGGTTCATGTAGGTCACCAGATTCTTTTCAAGAAAGCTGCTGAGATTGCCAGTGAGAAGAAGGGAACCGCTATCGCATTCACATTTGAACCTCATCCCTTAAAAGTCATTGCTCCCGAAAAAGTTCCTCCATTGTTGACCCACTTCCATAAAAAAATGGAACTCATAGAAGCCTGTAATATTGATAGTGTTATTTGCGCAGATTTTACTCGACAATTTGCAGACCAGCGACCCCGCGATTTTTCAGAAAATATTTTAAAAGGAAAAATCGGGGCCAAAGAAGTTGTGGTGGGATTCGACTATGCATTCGGTCGCGGTCGCGAAGGTACCATCCCATACTTAAAAAAGATGGGGGAGGAGTTCGGATTCGTTGTTCATGTTGTGGACCCTTTTCAACTGGATGGATTGACTGTAAGTAGCTCGCATGTACGTGATTTGATCGAAGCCGGAAATATGGAATCCGCCCGGAAATTTTTAGGTCGCCATTATTCTATAGTTGGGCCCGTTATTTCCGGATACAAAACGGGACAGGCTATTGGATTCCCAACGGCTAACATTGATACGAGTAAAGTACAGATTCCAGGGACAGGCGTGTATGCCGTTCGTATGATCTACCAAAACAATGCCTACGATGCAGTGGCGAATATCGGATTCAATCCTACCTTCCATCGTGATCGCTTAAGTGTTGAAGTTCACATCTTTGATTTCAATCAATTAATTTATGGTAAGGAAGTTGAGGTCGAATTTATTTCGCGGATACGCAGTGAAATAGAGTTTAAGTCAAAAGATGAACTGGTTGTGCAGATTAAAAAAGATATTAAGGCAGCTAAAGTCTTGCTTGAGGGAACAAATTGAAAAAAATCAGACAATCATTAATAGGACTTCTTATCGCTATCGTTACCCTTTATTATACCTTGCAAAACGTTTCCTATAAAGAACTTGAAACCTCGTTAAAAAATGCAGAGCTTATTTATATTTTGCCTGGTCTGGTGCTCATTGTTCTAAGTTACGTGACTCGTGCCTACCGCTGGCAAATTCTGCTGCGTCCCTTTAAAAAAATTCCAGTAAAAGAAATTTATTCACCGTTAATGATTGGGTTTATGGGTAACGTTCTTCCTGCAAGGGCAGGGGAGTTTTTGCGTGCATATCTGGTCGGAAAAAAAAATGATATTACTTTCTCAGGGGCTTTTTCCACCATCATCGTAGAACGGTTATTCGATCTTGTCTGCCTACTGGCATTATTTGTATGGGTTTTTCTGTTTAATGCAGAAATTTTTGATTCCAATCTAACTTTTTCCGGGGTTTCTGTTCATACCATGGTGGTAGGGTTTGGCCGTTTTTGCTTTATTCTGGTTTGTGCTTTGTTGGCCTTCATGTTTTTACTTGCCTGGCAGGAAGTAAAAGTAAAATCTTGGGTCAACTGGTTCATACGCCCTCTTCCAGAAAAATGGAAAGAAAAAATATTGTTTATGGTGGGTGAGTTTGCGTTGGGCTGTCAGATCATTAAAGATAAAAATGCTTTGTTGCAGATCATTCTATACTCGGTTCTCACATGGGCCTTAATCGTGGCTATGAATTATCCCTTTTATTATGTTTTTGATCTGGAGACCAAGACACTGGGCTCAGTTCTCATCCTGACGGTTATGGTTTGTATTTTGATTACCGTGTTACCCACTCCCGCATTTCTTGGATCCTACAACGCCGGGGTTTTGATAGCTTTGCACGAAATCATGGGCGAAGTAGAAGTGACCGCTGTTAGTTTTGGTATGGTGGTATGGGCCGCATCCTTTATGGTGATTTTCGCAGGTGGGTTCTACTTCATCTTGAGCGACCACATATCGGTGGCATCGCTTATGAAAGCAGAAGAAACCGAATCGGCCCTGGAAAGTACAGAGCGCCCTTCAGGGGGGGCAAGCCGATAGCGGGAATCCGCTGCGGTATATGGCCCCTCCCTATGCTATCATCACCTATTTTGATATATCGGCTTTAAAAATCTCTGATATTAGCTAAAAATTGCATAAATAATGGATACCCCTGAAATATCTGTAGTTGTTTTAGCCTATCGTAGCGCAGCAACGATAACGAATTTTGTTGATTCCCTTATCGATTCCCTAGGAAAGGAAAATTTGTTGTGGGAAATCGTTCTAGTGGGAAATTACTTTGATGGAGTTGGAGACCAGACTCCCGAGGTAGTTAGAGGTATTGCCGCTAGGGATTCGCGAATAAAAGCAGTGGTTAAAATAAAAAAAGGCATGATGGGGTGGGATATGAAATCTGGATTACAGGCGGCAACAGGAAAATCCATTGCGGTAATAGATGGGGATGGGCAAATGCCTAGTACTGATGTGATCCGCGTATACCAGTTGATGAAAACAAATGGATTGGACTTAGCTAAAACCTACCGAGCAAAAAGGAATGATAGTTCTTATAGGAGGTTGATTTCTGTTGGCTATAATATTTTATTCAAACTGTTATTTCCAGGAATCAATGCCTGGGATATGAACTCCAAACCCAAAATTATGACCCGTGAATTTTATGAAAAAATGAACCTAGAATCTAACGGATGGTTCATTGATGCAGAAATTATGATTTTTGCCAGGCGGTTGCACGCCAGAATTGGAGAAGTTCAAACTGTTTTTTTCAGCATGGATTCGCGCCCTTCTTTTGTAGAACCTTTTTCTATTCTGGAATTTTTAGGTAACCTGTTTTGGTATCGAGGGAAAGAATTTTTTGCAAAAAAATAACCGTTTGGTATCCGTATGAAAATTCTCATTACGGGAGCATCCTGTGCTCTTGGTAAAAACCTGACTTCAGAATTATTGAAAACGGAACAGTTTTCGATTCGGCTCCTTGAACATCGATCGCCGGTGCGTAAGGAAAATTGTGAAATTTTTCAGGGGGGTCTTCAGGATATGGATAGCTTAGGTACAGCTTGTTCTGAGATTGACACTGTGGTTCATTTAGCCGCCTTGACCCATTCTTTTTCTGGAAAAGCATATTTTGAAACTAATGAAGAGGGTACAAAAAACTTAATAACTGCCTGTAAGAAAAAGAATGTCAGGCGATTTATTTTTGTCAGCTCGACAGCGGCTTCGGAGGAAGGCGGCGATTATGGAGTGAGTAAACTGCGATGTGAGAAGCTGATTCAGGAATCGGGTCTTGATTGGGTGATCCTTAGACCCTCAGAGGTTTATGGTTTGAAGATAGAAGAGGGCATTGGTAAGTTGGTTGCCTGGATAGAAAAGTTTCCAATAATTCCTGTCATTGGTGATGGATCGTATTTCTTGAGTCCGGTAAGTGTGGATGATTTGGTTCAGGTAATGGTGGAGATACTGAGCAATGATTCGATTGAAAAAGAAACCCTGAATTTATGTGGGCCGGAAAAAATGACTATGAATGAACTGATAGACCGACTTGCTCAGATTCAAAAGGTGCAAATAAAAAAAATATATTTACCAATTTGGTTTGTCAAGATAGCTATTGGTGTTTTGTCAATTTTTAAATCAAGCATTGCCTTTTCCGATCAGATTCCCCGACTTTTATGTAGGAAGGATCAGTCGATTGATAAAACCCAAGCGACCATTTCTTTTAACCCGAGAAAAATTGAAAAGGGTTTGTTGTTTCTTAAATCAAAAACGCAGCCAATCTAATAAATATTCTATACTAGATCTAATTTTTAGATTCGAACCATCCTAACTCTGGTACACTTTAAAATTATTTCTCTGGAGCCATTTAGTGCCCGAGTCAGACCCGAATAAACTATACCCAAATAAGTCATCTGATCCGACAGATTCTCGATTTGGCTCGCACCATTTCTTTTTACTGGCCATCATTATATGGATTTTTGGCGGTAATTTTATATGGATGCTGCTGGACATCCGTCCCCCATCGTGGGATCAGGGACTTCACCTCTTCAAAACATTTAATTATTGGGAAGCTTTGAGCTCCGGTTCAGAAGACTGGTGGCAGGACATGTTAAATGTAGAACCTTTTTATCCACCCTTTTACCATCTATCACTAATCCCTCTATCTTTTATTTTCGGTTTTACTCTAGATATCGGAGTCATTGGGAATTCTTTTTATATGGTAATTATGGCACTGTCGATTTATGGGATCGGAAAGATTTTATATACTAGAAATACAGGATTAATAGCGGCATTTCTAGTTTCTTCCTACCCATTAATTGTTAGCATGTCACGAGAGTATATTATCAGCGTCATGTTGACGACTATGACAACCCTCGCCTATTATCTTTTTCTAAAATCAGAAAATTTTGAGAATAAAAAGTATTCCCTATGGTTCAGCTTTATTTTTGCCGTAGGTCTGATGGTCAAATGGACTTTTTTCATTTATGTTCTGCCAGCGGTGCTGGCAGGATTGTGGGGTGAAAAAATTGATGTAAAAGATCGGCTCATTCAATTCGTTTTTTATATTGGCATGATTGCTGCGTTGCTGATTGTTCCTTTCTTTATTCTTATTATCGGTGCGCAACGGTGGATTCCCTTAATACTGGAATTTCTTTTAATCTGGGCTCTCGTCAAACATTTCCCCAAAACATCCCTTTCTGCCCAGAAGACTCTAAATTTAATTTTGCTTTCATGTATATCCGTTTTAATTTGTTTCCCCTGGTATGCCCACAACCTGATTAATATTTTGATAGGTGTGTCCAAATTTGCGTTTCCAAGCTCTGTACTAAAAGGCAGTATGGTCTGGGACCTAGGTATTTGGGCATTCTACCTTGAGGTGATTTCCCGGCAGATGGGATATCCCTTGATGACTATATTTGTCATCACATTTTTTTTATACATCTTCAAAAAAGACCGATTCAATTGGATCCTGTTTGCCTGGGCCATCCTTCCAATAATTGTATTTACTTTTGTTAACAATAAAGGCGCAAGATATACCATGCCGAGTTTGCCTCCAATGGCATTGATCACAGCAGTAGTCCTGACTCAGGTTAAAAATATTTCTCTAAGAAAAATTTTTTATTCCATCACTGGCATCACAACACTTGTAACAATTTTATACAATGGCTTTATACCCAAACCAGCTTTTCTGCCCTATTTGGGGCAAGGAAATTTACCAGTCACCCAACTTTGGCCAATCAACGCGATGCTTGATGACATTATTGAGGAGGCAAAGCCTGAAAAAGGGGAACAAATTATTGTTCGAACCCTGGCAAACTATAAATATTTTCAAAGAGGAGCATTCAGGGATTTTGCGGTTTTTCGAGGTTTACCTATTGTAATGAAGGGCGTAAAAAGAAATGTGGGGGAGATGACCGATTTTTTTATTACCCGGTCTGGAGATTTTAGCAGCCAATCCCCAAACGCCATCAATTCAATAAACCTTCTTACGAAAGATCCCGCGCTGACCAAAACTTTCAAACTATTTCGCAGTTACCCTCTTCCAGATGGAAACTTAGGGTTGCTATACAAATTCGACATGGAACCCGCAAATTCACTTCCTGGGGTTACAGATTTAGAGCTTATAGAAAAGCGTTTAAGAGTGGCTTTCTCCCGCTATCCTATTTACGGGGTGAAAAATGGTGTCAACATGACCGTCTCTATCACCCCTACCAATAATCCACAGGACATATATTATGGACGGTATAAATCGATAAAAATAAAAGCTGATTCTGTTGTAAGTAATAAAGTACTAATTAAAAATTTTGAGTTACTGTTCGAGAATGTTCAAATTAACATATACGACTTACTGTTGAATGGACGATTCATACTCTTTGACCTTGAAAGACTAACTCCTCGTGGAACCATTCATTTTGACGATCTCGAAAAATCAGCTGCAGTGGCAATGAAAGGGAAAGGCAATATAAATATTAATGGCTCAAAAAATTCCCTTACTATTTATGCCAAATACTTCTTGCCGCAAGGCCAGGTTGTGGAAGGAGAAACGAAGATCAATATATTATTTTCATCTGGAGAAAAAATCCAACCTGCATTTGAATATCTAAAGTTAGGCCCTCTTGATATTCCAATACTTTTTATCCGCCGAATAACAAATGCCAGATTGATTGTTAATCCAACTCCTGGATGGCCATTGACAACGAATATAAAATCCTTAAAAATTTCCCCTAGAAAAATTGAAATCAACTAAAAATTTATGGCGGAACTTATATCGTCGTTTGTGATATATCTATAAGTTATAAGGTGCCGAAGTGGCGGAATTGGTAGACGCGCATGATTCAGGTTCATGTCTCAGCAATGGGGTGGAGGTTCGAGTCCTCTTTTCGGCACCAGTTATATCAATGGCAAACGAGTGTATAGTCTTTAAAGTCCAGTAAAATTAGGGTTTATAGACAGTATAGTCGTTAAAGTCCAGTTATATCAACTTAAAACGAGTTTCAGATTTCTTGAAACTCGTTTTTTTTGACTTATACAAGTGTTATACAAGCATCTATGGTAGAAATGGTAATCATGTTCATGTAGATTACTGGGTGTTATGTCTAACAGGATAATTAAAATCCATAAGTACAAAGATCAAAAACTTCATGTTTTTAAGAGAGACGATAGTCGGTTCTGGTTATGTCGATTTTATTCAGAGGGAAAATATAAAGTAAAATCTACTGGTGAAGAAAACTTACGAGATGCAAGAGATTTCGCAGAAATTTGGTACGACGATATACGACACGATCAACGACATGGAGTTCCGATCCATTCTAAAAAGTTTGGTTTTGTTGCAAGTGAGTATTTGGAGTATCAAGAGACACTCGTAAAGAATTATGAACGATCACTTAAAACTGGTTCTGTCAAAAAGTCTGGTAAAGTTCGTGGAAAATATCGAACTAGACGACAAGCAAATGACTATTTTTATCGTATAAAAGTACTCACCGAGTATTTTTCTAATTACGAAATAACTAAAATCAAACGAAATGAAATCGAGAACTATGTCGATCAACGTATGAAGTCTTGTAGTATGACTACAGTTAAGTACGACTTAACCGCATTGAGTTTAGTTTTACAGTTCTCGGAAAGAAAAGAATACATAACTCACATACCGAAGTTTCCATCACTTGATGTATCTACCACTAATCCACGACCGGCATTTACAAAAGACGAATGGCATTCACTATTGGATGCAAGTCAAAAACGAATAACAAATGCACGAGGTTCCAGACAACGGTACGAGAGGGAACAACTACACGACTTCATGGTGTTCTCTGTTCATACAGGTATGAGAGTGAATGAAGTTCTCTCGGTCAAATATAAAGATTGTAAAATTGAAAAAGTAAAAACAAAAAGTGATAGTAAAAATGGAATGTTGTTAATGATAAAAAATGTTGTTGGCAAAAATGATGTGAGAGAAGTTGTTGGACTTATCGGTGCAGTTCGTGCATTTGAAAGATTAAAGTTGAGAAATGAACCGAAACCGAATGATTTATTATTTCCACAACATCACAGAGTTCAGTTAAATACTTTACTAAAAGAAACTGGAATGAAAACTGATGCACTTGGAAATGTCAGAAATGCACGAAGTTTTCGTTCCACATATATTATGTTTCGTCTGATCTGGGGAACGAAAAGTGATGATATAAGAGTAAATTGTGGAAACAGTACTAACGTCATAGAAAAATACTACGCAAAATATATCACCCCAAAAGACTTGAAAACTCGTCTAGCAGATTATCCAAGATAATCTCTCCGATCTAAAATGACTGTCGGAGAACTCGTTTAATCGACTATTTTCTTCTCTGCATACCCAACGTCAAGTTTCCAATAAAAATGCTCTAAGTCTTTATTCCATAGGTACTTACTAATGTTGTAAAATGTGTATTTTACCACATTATTAAAAAAATAGGCAATTAAAGTCTTTAAAATCAATGACTTATGAGGCAACTTTTTCCTTGTATTTAACGTAGTGAATTGTTATAATATTTACATATCATTAAATATTATATGTTTTACAACATTATTGAGTGAGACTATGACAATGAAAAGACGACAGGGACAATCGAAAGTATTAACGAAAGACGAAATCAAACGAGTAATTAACTTTCAAGATCGAAAATCTAATCGACATTCGTTACGAAATATTTGTCTGGTGAATATGAGTGTTTTACTTGGGTGTCGTGTTGGTGAGATTTCTTCATTACGGATCAATCAAGTCGTGAATTATGATTGGTCTATCAAAGACGAAGTTGTACTACTTAAAGAAAACACAAAATCCAAGAAAAATCGTGTGATGTATCTAGTTCACAAAGATTTGAGAAAGTCTTTAGACGATTACATCAATCACAGACGAAAAACAGAAAAATTAGAACCAACGACAAAATGTTTTGAAAAACCGTTATTTGTATCTCAAAAGAATGGTGGATTTTCATCTCGGTCTTTACAACGTCTATTTAAGAATATGTATCGTTCAGTTGGATTAGACGAGTTGATTTCATCACACTCTGGACGGAGAACTTTTATCTCAAATCTCATATCGTCTGGTATTGATTTGAAAACAGTTTCAACATTAGCAGGACATAGTTCTATTCAAACGACAGTCGATACATATAGTGTTCCCAATCCGAATAAGATGGTGAATGTCTGTAGGAACATTAGTATCAATTAACAGTTTGGTGAGGGAACAGTAAAAGGAGTATGTAATAGAAGGATGGGTTAGATTTACTGACGAGTATTTTATATAAATCGTCAAAAATTTTTCTGAAAATTTAAATTAGTCCGTGAGATTTTTTCTCATGGACTTTTTTGTGGAGAAAGAAAGGAGGTGAGAAAGAATGAGTTTAGTCAGACAACTAGATATGAGTAAAGAACAACTTTTGGATCATATTGTGATGTTGGAAAGAGAGTTACAAACACAAAAGGATAAAGAAAGTGAGTTGAAGATACTCAAAAAACAACATCTGGAATTGAAAGATAGATTTAAACAGATGTATGAAAAAAAGTAGTATCCATTCAACAATCAAGTTGATTGGTAGTTTATTTATGAGAGGTATGAGTATGATTGAAGAAGAAAAAATATGGATAAGTGAATTAGATTTGGAAAAGAATTGGGAAAAAGAATACAAAAGATTGTCACGGGACCCCGATTCTTTTCTACATCATGGTGATCCTCAAGGAAACACTAGTATACAAACATATTTTATTGAGTTTGTTCAAAATAAGATGAGAGAGATGTCGATTGAAGAATGGGAAAATTTCCAACGACGTCTTTTTGACATACCTTTAACTGAGTGGAACAGACTTAGTTAATAATTAACAGTTTTAGAAACTTCATTAAACGAACAAAATCTGTAAAGTATTTTGTTGGAGTTTCTAAATCTGTTTTAATAAATCATAATTGCAAAATCTCACCATTTTTTCGATCTACTTCACACTCCACTTCATAAAATCACTTCAAAAACGAAAAAAAAATCAAAAAAAGTTCATATTTTTTGAAAATTCATCAAAAAAATAGACGTTAGATGTCTAAATACTCTCGTAGAAGATAAATACATACATACATCAAAGTAGTTAAAAAGATAGAAATTGTTGTTCAGTTAAACTCGTTATTTCATCGGATCTCATATGACTAATGGAACATTACTCGGATTAGATTATTCAGATTGGACTTCAAAACATACAGAAAGACGTTTGAGTATATGTAGAACTCAATCGAATGATTGGTACAACAATTATTTTTCACGTTTCTATAACAGATACGAATATTTTGGAACTTTTAACTTTGACAGAGAATGGTTGAAACATAACAGAACGGATGAAATTAAAAATTCAGTTAAGCATTTTAAGAGTGTTATTAGAAAGAGATTATTTGGTAGGGAGAAAGATTTTAGATTGAACTTTTTTCCAGTTGTTGAAACGAAAAAATGGAACACATTAAATCAAAGTTATTCATCAGTAATTCCACACGTTCATATCTTATTTGGAGAAGTAGAGAGAGATACAAGATTAAATAAAGACTTCCCAGGTTTTCTAATAGATTGTTGGATGTCTTTAAAAGAAAGTAATCAGAATAGAGAAAGACATCAAGTTAAGTTTGTCTATGGTGGTAGTCCAAATAGATGTGGTGAAACTTATTTAACTAAATTAAGACATCTTGATATGAGTTTCTTTATCAACGAACTTTATACAGATTACAAAACGGTTGATGATGATGGTGATTTCTTTGAGTTTTTAGAAAGACATAATTATCAGTTTGACTGATCCACGTTTTTGATGAACTGGATTAGGACTGGATTATGACATTGAACAAGAATACAAAACATCTTTTAGAGATGTATTTGTATCACTTTAACTAAATATAAAGAATATAGAGAGTGAAACAGTATGAGACAGAGATCAATAGACAAGAAACAGAACTACAAGAAACTCACCGGGTACAACAAGAAAAGATTTGGTGGTGTTGAAACGATACTGGGACTTACCGAAAAAGAACAAATGATCTTGTGGGACTTGGTGTTTCACTATGAACTATACAACGAGACAATCAATCCGTTCATCTCACGACATTACGAATGTATAGAGAATGATGAAGAATACAGAGAGAAAGTTAAAAAAGAATACTTTCCAAATAGTCTATATGAGTTCCAACTTCATCCGTTACTACGAAACGACTTATTCAGTTCTATGAAAGATTTGGTACTCAGTGGAGGTGGTGGAAAGTTTAAAAAAAGACTAAATACAATCATAGAACGATACGAACTGGGAGAATACAACATATGACTAGAACAATAAGATCATTCAAAGAATGGTTAGAAAAAGGAGAACCCGAACATCTCGTAAAGTCCAGTGTCTATCTTGAGGACTTGTCTGGATCGAAAAAACAATTAAAGATTAAAGAATTAAATAAACTCCTAAAAAATTATGATTTTTATTATTCGTGGTCGGATGATTTTCGAGTTTACAAACAAGGTAAAGAACAACAAGAAAAGTTATTAAAACTTGTAAAAGAGATTGGAAAAGACGGAGAACGGATTTGGAAAGATTATAAAAAGAAATATGAAAGTCGAGATGTTGGTACTGAAAAGTACTTAAACAACTTATTTCCAGAGATGCGAAATGTAAGTTCAAGAGATGAACGAGTCCCCGTTGGAGAACGTGGAACATCTCATTTCAGTACAGGTAATCTATATGATGGACATGATTTCTTTCCATCTACACCTAAACCCTTATCAATGGAAGAAAAACACTTAAAGAGAACTATGATATACGGAAAGGTTTATAACGGTGAATAGATGATCGGTAAAATCTTACAAGAAAGTGATAGGAAATACTTTACGAGTAATACAAAGGTAAAGATTGTTTTACAAAAACTCCAGCAAACAGAGAAACAGTTGGAGATGTTAATGACAAAACGAAATATTCAAATTACTGAATTATTTTCCATGATGAAAAATAAGTAGGAGGTACATATGAAAAATACAAGTCCAATAAACAAACAAAAGATTTCTTTTCTTTATGATGAAATGAAAACAGATAAGTTAGATACCCATGCAATTAAACTTGGAGTAAACAGAACTCAACTAATTGCAAAATCATTAGATGAATATGTTTCCTTCCTAGATAATCAATTCTCCCAATACAATAACCAAAAAAGTAGGTGAAAGTAAGAATGTGCGTTTGGTTTTCATGCTGTTTGTTATTTTTTAAAGTTTACTTTATGAAGTAATTTTTTTTAAAAATTCGTCACAGTATTTATCGTCAGTACACCGGTCAATTACTTCCAAATTATTTTTTGTGAACATAACTTTGTTAACCGAGATAGATTTTTGACCTAATTTATCTATAACTTTTGTAGGCACAAAATATAGAGCATAATTCCCAATTGAGTTTTCTTTTATTCCAATTACTAAGTCCAGGATGTCAGCAGAATATGTGTATTCCTTCAGAGAACTCTTGTATGTTTTGTCTATACCTGCTCTGACCCCACCTGTGAAACTTATGCTTTTCGATGATGTTTTAATTTGTGCTCGAATAGACAAACTTCTAGAAATAGGAATGGACATGTCATGGGAAGATTGTTCATGCGTGGATAGCATAGCATCAGGATAGTATGGCAAGAGAATACCCAAGACAATTATTTCATTTGCTTTTCCTCTAATTGCAGCAAGTTTTGACTTATTGAGTTTGTCATCTCCCATAATATTAATTACACACAGGTTTTTTGTTTCTAGGTAGCACATATCCTCTTGTTTTCCAAGACCTAAATAAACCTTTCAAAGGAATATAATTTGCGTGTATTATTTCGAGGACTGCAAGAGAATATTTTTCAAGGTTTACATCTGACGCAGACTAAGTTTTTCGGTCAAATCTTATTTTCTAATCTTTATAATCTCTATGTAACTGGCAAAATGTCCTCATTCAGAAAAACTAAAACTCCGAAATTAATATCACTTTTTGCTGGTTGTGGGGGGTTAGACCTTCCATTTCACAAGCAAGGATTCAAAGTTGTCTGGGCAAATGATATTGATAAATGGGCATGCGAAACCTTTAAAAGAAATTTTGGAGATGTGATCCATCAGGGTGATGTATGTGAAGTTGATCCTTATAAAGATAAGAAAATACCTGATGCTCACATAATTGTCGGAGGATTTCCATGCCAGGATTTTTCAATAATTTGGAAAAGACCTGGTTTAAATGGGTCAAGGGGAAATTTATACAAAGAATTTCTTAGGTTTGTAGATGCCAAAAAACCATTGGCATTTGTTGCGGAAAATGTAAAAGGACTACTTAGTGCAAATAATAAAAAAGCAGTTGAGCAAATTTTGAAAGATTTTGAATCAATAAAACCGGGATATATAGTCAAACCACAACTTTATAATTTTGCGGAATATGGTGTTCCTCAGTTTCGAGAAAGAGTTATATTTGTAGGAATAAGAATGGATACAGGATTTCATTTTAAGCACCCTCAACCTTCTCATGGGTCAAGGGGTAAGAAACCATATTTTACTGCGGGAGAAGCATTAAAAGGGGTTGGCAAGGTTCAATTTAATAGTGAACATATGAATATTGCTGAACGGACTAAGGAACTTTTAAAGTTGATACCTGAAGGTGGAAATTTTTCCGACATCCCTCGAAATCACCCGTTGTATGTAAAAGGAATGATCAGTCATGTTTATAGAAGAATTCACCGGAATGAACCTGCAAAGACTATAATTGCAGCAGGTGGGGGAGGTACTTGGGGATATCATTATCCAGAACCAAGGGCATTGACAAATAGAGAACGGGCAAGGTTACAATCGTTTCCTGATGATTTTATTTTCGAAGGTTCTTTTACTGAAATCAGAAGGCAAATTGGAAACGCAGTGCCACCGAAAGGGTTAGAACTTGTAGTAAAAGAGTTAAAGAAACTTTTTACAAAGGATTATAAACCTGTAGATTTATATGAAATCAATTGTATCCTAAAATCAATTCCACTTAAGAATCGACTTAAAGTTGATTGCAACGATCAAAATATTTTACTTCCCGAACTTTCGTGAACTTTTATACAAACAATAGCAACTTAAGTTGTTTTCATTCTAATTGTCTTCCAAGTAGTTCGCATGGTGAAACTCCTAGGACTTTTGGGATGTGTGGATTATATCAGAAGGTTTGTTGTTGGTAATTTACTCGACTAATTTTATAATGTGATTAGTATTTTAATGGTGAATTTAGAGAGAACTAAAACTTTCAAAAGTTATACAAGTAGTTATACAAGCATCTACAATTATCATTTAAGTAATTGTTTTTAAAGGTATTATTGATACAAGTAGATGATTCAGGTTCATGTACACGCAAGTGTGTGGAGGTTCGAGTCCTCTTTTCGGCATTCAGATCGACCAGTACCAGCAAGGGTTTCAGAGATTTCGCATAAAAAAATGATGTTGGAATACTCTGAAATCTGACCGTTACAACACCGTTACAACCGGCAACCCCAATCACCACGCACCAAACCACGCACCAGACTCCACCAGATCAGCAGATTTCGACCAATTCGATCCATTCCATACCAACCATCCAATTCCATTAAAATTGCTCTAAGTCGTTATTCCATAGCAAGTTACAAATGGTGTAATCTCTACAGATTACACCATTACCCGAAAATCTGGCAAATAACTCCTTTATTTTCAATAACTTAGAAGGAAACTTCTTCCTTGCGAAGACTTGACCGATATGCTATAATTGTTGTATAATCTTTAATAGAAATAGATATTACACCATTTATAGGAGATTATGATGAAAAATCGCAGACAGGGACAATCGCAAGTTATGACGAAAGACGAGATCAAAAGAGTAATTCAGTACCAGAAGCATTCTCGACACTCACTCAGGAATATTTGTTTAATCAGTTTCAGTTTTTTAACTGGGTGTCGTGTTGGGGAAATCTCGAAATTGAAAATCCAAGATGTGGTGAATGAAGATTGGTCTATCAAAAATACAACTGTTTTAAGAAAAGAATATACGAAGACAAATCAGACGAGAGTGATTTATCTGGTAGATGAAAAATTAAGAAAATCTTTGGAAAGATATATCACGCACAGACGAGCAACTGAAAAATTAGAACCAACAAAGAAATGTTTTGAGCAACCGTTATTTATTTCACAGAAAAATGGTGGTTTTACTCCACGCACATTACAACGACTTTTCAAGAATATGTATCGGGGAGTTGGTTTAGATGAAATGGTAAGTAGTCATAGTGGCAGACGGACTTATATCTGCAATCTGATTTCTGCTGGAATCGACATGAAAACTGTTAGCACTCTCGCAGGTCATTCTTCGATCCAGACAACTGTTGATACTTACGCAGTAGCAAATCCAAACAAATTAGAAAATGTAAGTAGAAACTTAAGCATATTTTAGAAAGGAGGTGAGAAGGAATGAATAAACATGAAGCATCTGCGATTGAGATGTATTTAGAAGAAGCAAGAAAATACAGAAACGAAATTGTTAGTCGTGCGAATAGATGGAATTGGGATGATGTAGATGAGGATGGAGCATCAAAACAAGACAAGTTTATACAAAGCATATGGCAATTAGACGAGAACTTAGATGGCATTAAGGACTTGGTGTCGGCATGGCACAAGAAATAATAACGACCAGTAAGCAGTATCCGAACAACAATAATAAGGAGCATTTAGTTATGAGTAAGAATGAAGAAGTAGAAGTTGAGTATTACGAAGATGGAACCAAAAAAAGTGAAAAACATTACAAAGATGGAGAGTTAGATGGTGTTTCTACTTTTTGGTTTGAGAATGGAAACAAGTTTTGTGAAGTCCATTACAAAGATGGAAAAAGAGTTGGTGTTGGTACTCGTTATTACAAACGTGGAACCAAGTATTTAGAAACACATTACAAGAATGGAAAACCAGATGGTGTTGTGAATAAATGGTATGAAGATGGAACCAAAGAAAGTGAAGAACATTACAAAGATGGAAAGTTAGATGGTGTTTCTACTTTTTTGGATGAAGATGGAATGAAATCTTATGAAGAACACTACAAAGATGGAGAACTTGTAAAGACAGTCGCATAAACAATCAACTTATTTAGTAAGTGCATTAAACGAACAAAATCTGTAAAGCATTTTGCTGCACTTTCTAAATGTGTTGAAACTTAAACACAATAGAAATGGAGTATTTAGTTATGAGTAAGAAAACAAAACCAGAAGTGAAATATTATGAAAATGGAAATAAGGAATATGAATTGAAAGTTGAAGATGGATTAAATGTTGAGACGGTTTTTGATGAAGATGAAAATAAACTTGAGGAAAGACGATACAAGTTTGAAGGTGATGAACTTGTGGGTGATGCATATAAAACTCAGTTTTATCCAAATGGAAATAAATACTCAGAGTTTCATTGGACAGAAGATCGTACAGAAATGACGGAAACTTATTATTTTGAAGATGGAACAAAAAGGGTTGAAGGACTAACCCAAACTATAAATCCAAACAAAGCAAAAAGTGAGATTACTCGTGTAACAACTTGGTCAGTAGAAAAAGATAAAGATGGAAAAAGAAAACAGCATGTTTCAGAAGGTAGAGTATTTGTTAGGTTTCGAGATGAAAACGGTACTCCCGGTTTTAGTTTTGTAGAAAATAATTACTAACACAATCAACTTATTTAGTAAGTGCATTAAACGAACAAAATCTGTAAAGCATTTTGCTGCACTTTCTAAATGTGTTGAAACTTAAGCACAATAGAAATGGAAAATGATTATGAGTTTAGTGAAAGAAATGGATTTAAGCAGAGAAGCACTTTTGCAGCATATTGAGATTTTAGAAAAACATTTAGCAAAGAAGCAAAGTGCAGAAAAGCAGTTAAAAAGATTAAAGAAGGACCATAACCAACTGAAAAAAGATTTCAAGATAATTACAAACTCGTGGTCTTTTTAAGAGTTTGTGTCGTGAAGTGTGTATTGAAGAAATATGAAACTTTTTTCATATTTCTTCTTAAAAATAGCACTAACTTGTATAAATAATATTAAGTATTACCAATACTTGATAGGAATAAAGGGTCCAAAAAGATACAAACTGTCGTGGAGTTAAGACGGTTTTCTAAGGAAAAAAATAATGTCATTTCAAGAATTAAAAGAAAAAACCAAGTCATGGTTTAAGTCAAAACTTGGTGCATACAAATGGTTTTGCACTTTCCAGTATAGGGATGACATAAATCGGAAGGTGGAGGATGCAAGAAAGGATATTCGTAATTTCAGACAACGGTTATCCAGAAAACTTTTCGGTAGGGGAGATTTTAATCTGGATTTTTTACCAGTTGTAGAAACCAGAGCATGGAACAAGGATAAACATTGTTATCAAACTTGTAGAACTCATATCCATATTCTTGTCGGAGAATTACCAGCAGGATCAAGAGAATTGAATGAACCATTTGATGAACTATTAAAAAATACTTGGTGTGAGTTGAATACTTCTGCAATTAAAAAATACCAAGATGTAAGACCAGTTGATAACACGAAAGAAAAAGATGGTGATGTTGCATACACAATCAAAAACATTCATGGAAGGAATCAGGAATATGATTCATTTGATTGGTTTGATATTGAAAGTTTCAGTAGAAGGAAAAATTAGTATCCATTTAATAAGGACAATGTTTAATGAACTTGTCAAAAAGAGTGGTGTTAATAAAGTTTCAATCAGGAGTTTTTAATAACTTCTTATAGAAGAACTGTATCCAAAATCAGTAATCAAAATAATAAAACAAAGAAAGATAGAGATAGCACCGAAAAACACAGAGATAGGTTAGGAAGGGAGGAACACTATATGGCAACAAGAACGAAAAGAGCAATCAGCAGTGGTGAATTAAAAAGAAAATACGATACATGGATGAGGAACTTCAAGTATGGCATAGAGCAATTAGTCAATGAAGATACACTCACACAGCATTATATTTTCTTCACACTCTTACAGGAATGTTTATATAACAAAACAACAATTCCCTATTTACAGCAGATGTACCACAGGGATATTGATTTTTACAAAGTGGATGATACTGATGATTTGGAGGATTACCAGTTAATTCCATTACAACGAAAGAAATTATTAGAAGCATTCGAGGAGGTTATTACAGGTGGAGGTCGCAAAAAGTTTACGAATGTTATATCGAAAATTAAGCAGTCGTTAATAGAAAAAGAAACGGGGGATTACTAATGAACTATTCATTCAAGCAATTTCTCGAACTGGACAAGGATACGCAAAAAGCACTCGGCAATATAATAAATGAAGAATTAAAACCATCGGTAAAGAAACGAAAAATGAAGGAACTCGAAAAGTTATTAAAGAAGCATGATTTTCTATATCAGTATCAGGATGGGGATTATCGTGAGTGGATACGACAGAACGATATGGCACAGGATATAAGGAAGTTGAAAGAGTTAATTGGTGATGATGCAATCCAACTATACAAGATCTACGCACGCAAGGGTGGAGATTGGACGGAGAGCAATACTAATAAATCAGCACCAGGGCAAACTAATGAAGTGAAGAAACAATCGTTGTTTCCAGATATGGATGTTGTCGAAAGGAACATTTCACTTGGGGTTGATGTAAACGAAAATGGATATGTTTTACCAAATGGTGGACACCATTTTGCAGATGATCCATGGGATACAACAACGAAATGGGAAGCACCAAGTGAGGAAAGAAAAAAGAGGTTTAAGAAATGATTAGTGAAATATTGAAAAGCAATAAACCAGAGGTATATGAATTGGTTATGAAAAATAACTCGGCAAAATCTCTACTCAAGCAGATCGACAATCTATGGAAAAGAATAGAGGTGATGTTGGAAAAGGACTTGAGGAATGTATTAAGGAGGAAATAAGATGTCATATGACAAGAGCACAGAGAGTATGCTGAGTTTTATTTTACCAACCGTCCTCAAAGAGGACTTAGAAGATGTATGTATAAAATTAGACAGGAACCAAAGTCAGGTATTAAGAGAAGCAATTTCTTCTTACATTCGTTTCGTCAAAGAGCAACAGTATATGGAAACGGCATAGGGGTAAAATGCGCAACAATACTTTCGACGGATGTTTTAGGGTTTCAACTTTTTCAATATTAAAAAAAATCTGGGTATATTTTTAGAAGTGAAGGAATCATAATTAAGATTAAGAAAAATAATGAGCATTAAATTGAAATGAGAAAGAAAAGAACTTATATCGAACAACACTCTCTGATGGGTGGAAAGTTGAAATTATATCTTGCAGATGATTGCAAGAATTGGATGGCAAAGTTTTGGACAGAGGGTGGTTGGAAAAGCAAATCAACTGGAACACAATCATATAGAGAAGCAAAGAGAATTGCAGAGGAATGGTATTGTGAACTTCGGTCAAAACAAAATAAAGGTATAAGGATTAGAAAAGTAAGTTTTGGTCGAGTGATGAACGAGTATTTGTGGTATCAGAAATCATTGGTTAGTGGAGGTGCATTAACAAAAGCACAAGCACATGACTATGAAGTGAAACTGAATAATAAAAGTGGTATCGCATTCTTCTATGATATTGCTATCGACCAAATTGATACTCCAATGTTAAGTCAGTATTTGCAAGATCGACAACTCAACGATAATGCGTCAGTTGGAACTGTAAAGCATGATTTCGTAGCAATGAATAAGGTGTTTGACTTTGCAGTAGATAGAAAATATTTGAATCATAGACCCGAAGAACCAAAAGCAACGAAGACCAGAAAGAAATCAAAAAAGAAGTCCCGAGCAAGAGATTCTTTTACTAAACCAGAATGGAAGCATTTACAAAAAGTCAGCAAAAGACGAATTACATTAGCACCAGATAAAAACAAAAAATGGAAAAGAGAGCAACTGCATGACTTTATGATTTTCATGGTGCATTGTGGAACCAGAGTGAAGGAAACTCTTTCAATTCAATTTGGTGAATGTCGAATTGGAACCAATGTTGATGGTAAGTTTGTCCCAGATGAAATCAATGGTGATGAATTATGTTTTACTGTATATGATGATCCAGATTCGGGACACCATGCAAAGACGGGTGATCGTGAAGTTCGTGGATCAATTGCAGCAGTAAGAGCATTTCGCAGATTGCAAACAAGAAATCCAGATCACAAACCAGAAGATAGATTGTTTCCACAGCACCATAGAGATTCACTAAATGCATTGTTGGAAGAAGCAAAACTTAAAGTAGATAAGTTTGGAAAAGCACGAAATGCAAAATCATTTAGAACGACTTATATAAACTTTCAGATAGATCGTGGAATTGATGCAGAATGGATCAGCAGAAATTGCGGAACGAGTTTACAAATGATCCAAGACTGGTACAGAGATCGAGATATTCACAGAGTTGGGAAAAAACTGACTCAACTTCCAAGTTAAAATCGTGTGAAATTAGTTAATTTCACCTTTTCTCTCTGATATAATCCACGAATCCCAAAAGTCCTAGGAGTTTCACCATGCGAACTACTTGGAAGATAATTAGAAATGAAACCAAACGAGATGACTCTGGTGAGTCATCTCGTTTTTTTGTTTTTGGTGAAGCATTAAAATAATGAAGAGTTTATTAGAAGTTTTTGTAAAAGATTTTGCTGCCTCCATTGAGAGGGTAGATAAAGTAGTTCCACCTGCTAAAAATGCAAGAACTGGTGAAGAATATGCTAAAGGTATCGGACCTTACCAAGAAAAATTACTGATTGAACATATTTCAGAAGATTTAAAGAAAATAAATAGTGATAGATACGGCAATTTGGAGACTGAAGTTAAATATCCGAATGACAGGAAAAGGTGTGATGTTGTTTTAAACAAAAAATTATTTATAGAAGTTAAAGCAGTAAGAAAAATGAGAAATAATGGTGTTCATGAAGAATTTTTGGTTAACCATATTCTATCTCCCTATGAAGCAGACAAAAGTTTTTTAACAGACACAAAAAAGTTGCTAAATTCTGGGTTTGAAGGTGAAAAAGCAGTCTTAATGTATGGATATGATTACGAGGAATTTCCTATAGATTTAATTCTTGGTTGTTTTGAATTACTTGCTGAAAAATATTTTTGTGAAATTTTAGAAAAATATGAATTTCCTTTTGATGGTTTAATTCATCCTATTCATAAAAGAGGGAAAGTTAAAGGTTATATAATAACTGACAAAATAAAATAACCAATGAAAACCAAACCACTCACATTCTTACTCGCACTCACCTTTCTGTGTTCTATTTTTATTTTGACTTCATGTGCTAGTCGACCCCGTTATAAAATTTCCTATTCTAAGAATGGGACGGAAGTGGTATGCAACGAAAATAGTGACAACTGCATCGGATTAAAGGGTGATCCCCGTTCCTTCGATCAGGACCGTTTGTATTGCGAGGTATTTGCTGAAACAGGCACTCCACCTCCAAATTTCACGAGAAGTACCTCAGACACTTCTAGTAAGGTCACTACTCATTCAGGATATATAACAGACCAATTCGGTGGTTCCACCTACTCCTATAGTGGCACAAGCAGGACACAGACCGATCAAATGCAGCAAGGATTGCAAAGTATGAGTAATGCTCTAGGTAATTTAGCACGGATGAATCAATATGAGGAGAGGTTAAAGAATAGGTTTCGTAAATGTATGAATATTATGATGGATTACGATATAGTGCGGGTACCCATGCCAACGGCATTCTATAAGGACGACAAATGTTATGGACCAATTGAGGAATGTGAAATATTAAATTCACTCTATAAGAAGAGGAAAGAAATCGACTTCCCATATGGGGAAGCAGACGACTTGCAAGATGCTTTCGATGCTTATGAAAGAAAAGACTACGAAACAGCATATAAGTTACTTGCATCATTAGCAGAAGAGGGTGTTGCTAAAGCACAATTTGCGATGGGTACGATGTATTTTGAAGGACAAGGTATTCCACAAGATTATGTGTTAGCACATATGTGGTGGAATCTTTCTACTTCTAATGGACATAAGTCTGCAATACATAATAGAAACATCGTAGAAAAGAAAATGACTAAACAACAAATAGAAAAAGCACAAGAGATGGCAAGAAACTGGAAACCACCTTCCAATTAAAATCGTATAATATTCACGAAAAACTGTTACAACAAAACTGTTACAACATTTGTAAGTTGTTAGAAATAAAGACTTTTTTGGTGCATGAAAATGATTCAGGTTCATGTACACGCAAGTGTGTGGAAGTTCGAGTCTTCTCTTCGGCACCAACTTTCAGGAGTTTAGGGGTGGTCTAATTTTTAGACCACCATTTTTTCGACTGTTACAAAACTGTTACAACCATCAACCCCTATTTCACCTATTCCTTACAACACGATGACAAAAACAGGGATGACAAAAAAAACAGTTAAGAAGAAAACAGTTAAGAAGTTAGAAAAATCTGACTCACTTAACCCAGTAATTGGAAAGATGGAACAAGAAGTTTTAAAGAAAAAACAGAAATTTAAGGTTGAAGAAAAGAATGAATAAACCACTCGCATTCTTACTCTCACTCACCTTTCTGTTTTTGTTTATTGGAATAAAATACTCACGCAACTTCCAAGTTAAAATCGTATAATATTCACGAAAAACTGTTACAACAATACTGTTACAACATTTGTAAATTATTGTAAATAAAGATTTTTTTGGTGTTTCGACATGATTCAGGTTCATGTACACGCAAGTGTGTGGAAGTTCGAGTCTTCTCTTCGGCACCAACTTTTCAGGGTTTGCAGGTAGTCTAATTTTTAGAAGACCATTTTTTTGACTGTTACAATCGACGAAATCAAGTATGGTTCTTTTTAAGAAAATATCTTTTTTGATTGTCGTTTATTTTTTAAGTTTCATATTCATACGGGAAATAATCTTTGCCCATCGAGAATGGGTCCCAAATCGATTATGGGTTTATCATAATCAATATAATCATACTCTTTCACCTAATTTCCCTCCCGACGTCATCCATGAGGATG
>Ga0209992_10001665_pt1 | contig 22447 bp, 21 predicted proteins | sample 2SBtaG_2_FD_182564 | JGI IMG/M metagenome (GOLD analysis project Ga0209992, IMG submission 182564) | Deep subsurface microbial communities from Kolumbo volcano to uncover new lineages of life (NeLLi) - 2SBTROV12_ACTIVE470 metaG (SPAdes)... | ecosystem: Environmental > Aquatic > Marine >... | reverse complement strand
TTTAGTACCCGGGGCGGGACTTGAACCCGCACGACCATATGGTCACAAGATTTTAAGTCTTGCGTGTCTACCAATTCCACCACCCGGGCAACTACCACCCTTTTTCAAGGGTGGTGTTCACAAATGTTCCCGAAGGAACGTGTGGTTTGGCTGAGCGAAAGACGAGATTCGAACTCGCGACCCCGACCTTGGCAAGGTCGTGCTCTACCAGCTGAGCTACTTTCGCTTATTATGATAAGAACGTTTTAGGGTTGGCAAAAATAAAGAAAAATAGCAGATGTCAAAACTCAAACAAGAATTATCCCCCAACTAATTTTTTTATCTCATTCAGCTTCATCAAAGCTTCTATGGGAGTAAGCGTATCAATATCTATTTTAGTGATCTCCTCCTTTATCTGTTGAAGAACTGGATCGTCTAGTTGAAAAAAGCTCAATTGAAGGTCCAAATCCTCTTTAGAAACTGTTTTTTTTCTCTTTAGCTCTTTTTTTGACTTTGAGTTCTCCATGATTTTCAGCATTTCATTGGCAGACTTTAAAATCTCTTTAGGCATTCCCGCTACTTTAGCTACATGAATTCCAAAGCTATGCTCACTACCCCCCTCTTTCAATGTTCTTAAAAAGACGATCTTTTTCCCCACCTCCTTAACAGAAACATTGTAATTTTTTATTCTTGAAAAACTATTAGTCATTTCATTGAGCTCATGATAATGCGTAGCAAACAATGTTTTTGCTTTAAGATTAGGCAATTGGTGTATGTATTCAGCAATGGCCCATGCAATAGAAATACCATCATAAGTACTAGTGCCTCTACCTATTTCATCCAGTAACACCAAAGACCTATCGGATAAGTTATTAAGAATACTAGCTGTTTCATTCATTTCTACCATAAAAGTAGATTCCCCTGAAGATATGTTATCACTTGCTCCTACTCTTGTAAACACCTTATCTGTAATCCCAAGCTCTGCTTTTTCTGCAGGCACAAAAGAACCCATTTGGGCCATAATTACGATCAATGCAGTTTGTCTTAACAATGCAGACTTACCGCTCATGTTGGGGCCAGTAATCATCATAATCTGCTGCAAGTCATTGTTCAATAGCACATCATTAGGTATGTAGGAATCTCCTAAAGGTAAATGCTGCTCAATTACTGGATGTCTTCCCTGGGAAATATTAATCTCTTTACCATCATTCATAATTGGGCATACATAATTATTAGACTTAGCCACCTTAGCGAAAGACAATAAGCAATCCAATTTACCAATCAATTGAGCATTGTGCTGGATAGGCTGGATGTAATTAGAAATAGAATACAACAGCTGAGTGTAGAGCTGGTTTTCTAGCTCTAAGATCTTTTGTTCTGCGCCTAAAATCTTTGATTCATACTCCTTCAACTCTTCGGTAATATATCTTTCTGCTGAAGTCAAAGTTTGTTTACGGATCCAATCTTCCGGCACTTTATCTTTATGGGTGTTTCTTACTTCTAGATAATATCCAAAAACATTATTGAAAGCCACTTTTAAGCTAGGGATACCAGATAGCTCAGATTCTCTTTGCTGCAAATCCATTAAATAATCCTTTCCACTAGACGAAATCGACCTGAGCTCATCCAATTCAGTAGAAATGCCAGCAAGAATGGTTTCACCTTTTCCTATAACAGCTGGAGCAGTGTCATTTAAAGATTTTTCCAGCTCTTCTATTGCCTCTACACATTCATTTAAGTGGCCGCCTAATTTTTTCAACTTTTCAGAAGAAGAACCTTCACAATATACCTTTAAAGGCTGTATTGCTTTTAATGAAAACTTCAACTGAACCATCTCTCTTGGAGAAATCTTCAAAGCCGCTAGTCTCGAAACCATCCTCTCAAGGTCTCCTATCTTTTGTAAATTCCCTTCTAAATCATCAAGCTCATCAATTGAATTCAAAAAATGAGTAACAATTTCATGTCTTTCCTGAATGGGGTTAATATCCTTTAACGGGAGCAACATCCACCTCTTTAGCATTCTTGCTCCCATAGCAGTTGCAGTTCTATCCAAGATGCTCAATAAAGTAATAGCCCCCTCATTAGGAGAAGAAATTAATTCTAAATTTCTAATGGTAAACTTATCTAACCATACATAATGATCCTGTTCAATTCTATGAATGGCCGTTATGTGTTCATTTTTCTTATGCTCTGTAGATGATAAATATTGTAGTATTGCTCCAGATGAAACAATAGCCAGCTTCATTTCATCAATTCCAAATCCTTTTAAAGATTTTAGACCAAAATGTTTAAGTATGGTCTCTTTTCCAAAATCATAAGCAAAAACCCAATCATCCAATCGATAGGTATAAAAATCCTTTCCAAAAGAATTTTGAAATTCTTTATCTCTATTTCGCTGATATAAAATTTCACTAGGCTTAAAACCTTGAATTAATCTCTCAATATATTCTAATGAGCCTTCAGCTACTAAGAATTCTCCTGTGCTAATATCCAAAAAAGCAACACCGCACTTGTTTTTTTCTAAATGAACAGCTGCCAAAAAATTATTGCTTTTATGCTCAAGCACTTTATCATTAAGAGCAACACCAGGTGTAACCAATTCAGTAACCCCTCTTTTAACAATCTTTTTAGTCTTACTTGCGTCCTCTAATTGATCACAAACGGCCACTCTTTGACCAGAACGGACCAGCTTAGGTAAATAAGTTTCCAAGGAATGATGAGGAAATCCTGCCAATTCAATTTTTGAGGAACCATTGTTTCTAGCAGTAAGCACAATGCCAAGTATATTAGAAGCAGTTATGGCATCCTGACCAAAGGTCTCATAAAAATCTCCCACACGAAACAATAGTAAAGCATCAGGATATTTTGCTTTTATCTGATTATACTGCCCCATTAAAGGCGTTTCTTTTCTTTCTTTTACTTTTGTCAATTGATTAGGTAACTATGAATAGCGAATGTAAAAATTCGATGTTAATTTTACCCACTGATATTATAAATATTTTCAAAAATGAATAGAAAATTGAAATTAAATGAGCTAAACAGATTATCTGTTGATGATTTCAAAAAAACAAAGAAAAATCCTGTAGTAGTTGTTCTCAACAATATTAGGAGTCTAAATAATGTAGGCTCATTCTTTAGAACTTGCGATGCATTTGCTGTAGAAAAGGTCATCCTAACAGGTATTACCGCAACACCTCCTCATAAAGAAATAAGAAAAACTGCTCTTGGAGCAACAGAAAGTGTTGATTGGGAATATGCTGAAAGCTGCCAAAGTGTTGTTGCTAAACATAAAGAAACTGGTTATAAATGCTATGCAATAGAACAAACCAGTAATTCGATAGACCTAACTTTATTAAATTACAACTCAGAACCTGTTTTACTTATTTTTGGCAATGAAGTTAACGGAGTAGATCAAGAGGTAATCGATCTATGTGATCATTCCCTTGAAATTCCTCAATTTGGAACGAAACATTCTTTCAATGTATCCGTATCAGCAGGCATAGTTTTGTGGCATTTTATTCATCAACTCATTAAATAGTCATTTATATCTGATAATATTTTAGCACAAAACTCTATATTTTTATATATTTGTTGTTACGTTAATAATTTTTGTGAAAAAGACAGCCAACATATTTCTAGCATTTGCCTTTTTATTTGGACCGATTTACGTATTGTCTCAAGGATATTACAATAGATATGAATTCCGAAGGAAAAGACATGAGATAAGTTTTGGAGGTGGCGCTTCTAACTTTTTAGGAGAATTAGGCGGAAGAGACATGGTTGGATCTGGTTTTTTATGGGATTTAGAATTTGCGAAAACCAGCTATGTAGGACAATTCAGCTACATGTATTACGCAATGAGTAAGCTTGCATTTAGAGGAAACATTTGTGTGTCAAAAGTTTCTGGTGATGATGCGCTTACTACTGAATTTTTCAGAAATAACCGAAATTTGAATTTTGAATCGATGATTATTGAAGGTGGTCTATTTATGGAAGTACACCTTAAACATGAAAGAACTGGTAATCGCTATAACCTTCGTTCTCCAGGTGGAAGATATTTAGGACTAAGAAACCCAATTGGTATTGGAATTTACATGTTTACTGGAGTTGCTGGTTTTTATTACGACCCTGTTGGTCAAGGTCCAGATGGAATTAAATACAAATTAAAACCTCTTAAAACAGAAGGTCAAGGGCTTCCAGGTGGTGCTGAAGCATATTCTGGAGTCAGCATGGCCATCCCAGTTGGTTTTGGTCTACGAAAAGCATTTAACGGAAATGCTGGATTAAAGCTTGAAGCTAGCTATCGATTTACATTTACAGATTACATTGATGATGTAAGCACCGTATATTACAACAATGACGCACTTGCATCAACTGTTAGTCCTACCGCTGCATTAATGGCTGACCCAAGCCTAGGAGCTGAATTTGAAGATTACAGATATGGCCATGCTGGTGAATATTTCACATATACTGAAACCGGGATGCAAAGAGGAGATGAGAGTGATAACGATGGCTATATGTTCGCCACTTTATCAGTATACAAAAAATTCAACAATGCTTCTAGAGGTTACAGAACCATCAACATTCATCAAAAGCGTAAAATAAAAGCTTCTTTTTAATCACATAAGCTAGTTCAGGCTTTTAATCTTTTTACTTTCTCAATTATTCTTATCTTTGTATTAAATGGTCAATCATATAAAGTATATTATTTTTGAAATTAAAGTTTTAATAAAACGTAATCCTGAGTGAGTTTCCTCTTTTGTGTAGCTTCTAACACACAACAATCGCTCGATTATCTTTTAATTTCTTAAATTTATAACCATGCCAAGATATCATAAGCTGGGAAAAATCCCACATAAACGACATACTGTATTTAAAAAAGAAAGTGGCTCTATCCACTACGAGCAACTATTTGGAACCATTGGTTTTGATGGAATGTCTTCTTTATTATACCATCTTCACCCTCCTACAATGGTTAAGGAGATTCACGGCTCTATAAAAGTGGCTCCTGAAGTTGCAATAGACAAAAACATGCAAATGAGAGCATTTAAAGGTTTTGACTGTAAACCAGAATCAGATTTTTTAAATGCTAGAAAACCAATTCTCACTAATTCAGACGTTACTTTATGGATATCTAGCCCTGAAGAGTCTATGAAAAATTATTTCTATAAAAATGTAGATGCTGATGAAGTGATCTTTATTCATAAAGGTAATGGCACATTAAAAACTCAACTAGGGAACATTAATTTTGGATATGGTGATTATTTGGTCATTCCTAGAGGTATGATCTATCAAATTGATTTTGAATCTAAAGACAATAAACATTTTTTAATAGAATCTCGCCACCCAATATATACACCTAAAAGATACAGGAATTGGTTTGGTCAATTATTAGAACATTCTCCATATTGTGAAAGAGACCTGAGAGTTCCTGAAAACCTACAAACCTTTGATGAAAAAGGAACTTTTATTGTTAAAATCAAAAAAGAAGGGATTCTTTATGATTATGAATATGCAAGCCATCCTTTTGATGTAGTAGGATGGGATGGGTACAACTACCCTTATGCATTTTCGATTCACGATTTTGAACCAATAACAGGAAGAGTTCATCAGCCACCACCTGTGCATCAGACTTTTGAAACTCCAGCATTTGTAATATGTTCATTCTGCCCAAGATTATACGACTACCATCCAGATTCAATTCCTGCTCCATACAATCATAGTAATATAGATTCAGATGAGGTGCTTTATTATGTAGATGGTGATTTTATGAGCAGAAATGACATTGAAATAGGTCAAATTACTCTTCACCCCGCAGGGATTCCTCATGGCCCACATCCTGGAGCCTATGAAAGAAGTATTGGGCAAAAACAAACAGAAGAATTAGCGGTAATGGTAGATACTTTTAAACCACTTAAAATTACCAAGCAAGCATTAAATATAGAATTAAAAAATTATTATAAATCTTGGATACATTAAAAGATTAACTATGAAAGAAGTGAAAAATGTAGATTATGGATTAGAGAAAATTTTTGGGGACGCTCAAGATTTTCTGCCTCTTATGGGGACTGATTATGTAGAGTTTTATGTAGGTAATGCTAAACAAGCAGCTCATTTTTATAAAACTGCTTTTGGATTTCAATCCTATGCTTATGCTGGTTTAGAAACAGGCATGAGTGACCATGTTTCATACGTCTTAAAACAAGATAAAATTAGATTAGTACTTACCACTGCTCTTAATAGTAAATCAAAAATTGGAGAACATGTCAAAAAGCATGGTGATGGTGTAAAAGTGGTAGCTTTATGGGTAGAAGATGCAAGACAAGCATATAAAGAAACAATTAAAAGGGGTGCAAAATCCTATATGGAGCCTGTTGTTGAAAAAGACGAACATGGTGAAGTGGTAAGAGCTGGAATTTACACTTATGGAGAAACTGTTCATATGTTTGTTGAACGAAAAAACTATCATGGGGACTTTCTACCTGGATTTAAAAAATGGGAATCGGATTATAACCCAAGCTCTATTGGATTGAAATACATTGATCACATGGTTGGGAATGTTGGATGGGGACAAATGAACACTTGGGTAAAATGGTATGAGGATGTAATGGGGTTTGTCAACTTCTTATCATTTGATGATAAGCAAATACACACTGAGTATTCCGCACTTATGAGTAAAGTAATGAGTAATGGTAACGGAAGAATTAAATTTCCAATTAATGAACCTGCAAAAGGCAAAAAACGATCTCAAATAGAAGAGTATTTAGATTTTTATGAAGGCTCTGGAGTACAACACATCGCAGTAGCAACGAATGATATCATTGGAACTGTGACTGAAATGAGAAAAAGAGGCATAGAGTTTTTAAGCACACCTCCAGACGAGTATTACAAAGCTGTCCCTGTTCGTTTAGAAGAGCACAATCATGAGCTAAAAGAAGATATTGAAACACTCAAAGGACTTGGGATCATGATAGATGCTGATGAGGAAGGTTATTTATTACAAATATTTACAAAACCTGTTGAAGACCGACCAACTCTTTTCTTCGAAATTATACAAAGAATGGGAGCGTTAGGTTTTGGAGCAGGAAATTTCAAAGCATTATTTGAATCTATTGAAAGGGAACAACTAAAAAGAGGGACGCTGTAAATGCAAGAATTAATTAATGAAATAATTGCCAAACTAGAGGCTGAAGGTCAAAACCCTAAAACTCACTTTGAAGGAATGCTTTATAGCAAACCAATGAACTATTGGAATTATATTCAAACAGATGCATTACTCAATTTACAAACTCAAAGAACTAATATTCCTGATGAGTTAATATTTATTATGTACCATCAGGTCAATGAATTATTATTTAAAATGATTCTTTGGGAAATAGAACAAGTTGCCTTCCATAAAAATCTTAAAGCAGACTTTTTTAGCTCAAGACTCGATAGAATAAGCAGATACTTTGATTTGCTATCTGGATCATTTAAAATTATGGGAGACGGAATGGAGGTCGCCCAATACATGAAATTTAGAAATACATTAGCTCCTGCTAGTGGATTTCAAAGTGCTCAATACAGAATGATTGAATTTGCTAGCACAGAACTAATCAACCTGATTGATTTCAGGTTTAGAAAAACCATTAATAGAAATACGCCTTTCAAACATGCTTTCGAACATTTGTATTGGCAAGCTGCAGGTAAAGATCATAAAACAGGTAAAAAAACACCACTAATCACTTTATTTGAAGAAAAATACATGGATACTTTTATAAGGTTCATGAAAGACTATAACACCAGAAATCTATGGACAACCTTTAAAAATCTTCCATTAAAAGAAAAAAGCAATATCAATTTAGTTAATTCCATGAGGCACTATGACCATACAGTCAATGTGCTTTGGGTAATGGAACATTTTAATTCTGCAAGCAAATATTTAGAAAGCGGAAAAAAATCTGCTCAGGCTACTGGAGGGAGCGATTGGAAAAAATACATGCACCCACAATATCAAAGAAGAGTGTTTTTCCCCGATTTATGGTCTAAAGCAGAATTAGAAACTTGGGGAGTGAAAAACCTTGAAAATCATAAAATACTCACTAAATTAGACGAGATTAAAATCAATTAATATGGAAGATCCAAAAAAGTTAGAAGAATTCCAGGAAAAAATTGATGCAGACATCAAAATAGAGCCTAAAGATTGGATGCCAGAAAAATACAGGCAATCTCTAGTAAGGCAGATCTCTCAGCATGCACATTCAGAAGTTATTGGAATGCAGCCAGAAGGGAACTGGCTAACAAGAGCTCCAAGCTTAAGAGCAAAAAAAATATTAATGGCTAAAATCCAGGACGAAGCTGGACACGGTCTTTATCTATATTGTGCTGCAGAAACATTAGGTGTAAGTAGAGATCAATTTTTAAATTGGCTCCATGAAGGGATTGCTAAATATTCAAGTGTTTTCAATTATCCTACTTTAACATGGGCTGACATTGGTGCTATTGGATGGTTAGTAGATGGTGCAGCAATTGTCAACCAAGTATCCTTACAAGGAACTTCATATGGCCCTTATTCAAGAGCAATGGTAAGGATCTGCAAGGAAGAAAGCTTTCATCAGAGACAAGGCTATGAAATAGTGGTAACCCTGGCGCAGGGAACAAAAGAACAAAAACAAATGGTTCAGGATGCCTTAAATAGGTGGTGGTGGCCTTCTATTATGATGTTTGGCCCACATGACGCTGAAAGTGCACACTCTAATCAATCATTAAAATGGAGGATCAAGCGAGAATCCAACGATGAACTTAGGCAAAGGTTTATTGATAAAACGATTCATCAAGGAGAACACCTTGGGCTTACATTTCCTGATTCTAATTTAAAATGGAATAAGAAAACCAATCATTATGACTTTAGCCCTATTGATTGGGATGAATTCTGGAATGTAGTAAAAGGGAATGGACCAGGAAATAGAATGCGTCTTGCTAATCATAAAAAAGCACATGATGATGGTGCTTGGGTGAGAGAAGCAGCTTTGGCTTATGAAAAAAAGCAAAATAAAAATTCATTAATAGCATAATATGAGTACTGATAACCAAGGCATACTATGGGAGGTATTTGTTCAGCCTAAACCTGGCAAACCTCATAAACATGTTGGAAGCTTACATGCCTATGATAAAGAAATGGCTATGAAAGCAGCACGTGATCTATATACTAGAAGACAAGAGGGCTGTGGGATATGGATTGTCAAAGCAGATGATGTTATATCTAGCCAATCAACAGATGCAGAAGCATTCTTTGACCCTGCAGATGATAAGATCTATAGGCACCCTACTTTCTACAAAATTCCTGATGGAGTCAAACACATCTAACCAACCATGAATACAGATTTATACACTTATTGTTTACGATTAGGGGATAACGGGTTAATACTAAGTCATCGTATTGCTGAGTATTGTAGCAAAGGTCCACATTTAGAAGAAGATCTTGCTATTACTAATGTAGGACTAGACTTATTAGGACAGGCAGAATCTTTTTTAAAATATGCAGCTGATATTAAAGGTGGAGGTCTTACTGAAGATGACCTTGCTTTTAGAAGAAAAGAACATGAATATTTATGTGTTCATTTAACAGAGATACCAAATATTGATTATGCTTATATATTAGCCAGGCAATTTTTGATGGATGTCTATCATTTTTACCTATATAAAAAGTTGGTAGCTATAGAGGACCCTATAATCTCTGGAATTGCTGCTAAAGCTATAAAAGAAGTCAACTATCATTTGCAAAGAAGCACTGATTGGGTAATCAGACTTGGTAATGGCACAGATGAAAGCAGTCAAAGAATTCAGGAAGCATTTTACAATATATGGATGTATACTGACGAATTATTTGAAACTGATGATATAGAAAAAAATCTAGAAAAAAAGAATTTAGGGGTCACGAGCTCCTCCTTAAAAAAAGACTGGGAAGTAAAAGTCAAAGAAGTTTTTGCCTTAGCTGGTTTGTCAATACCTTCAATTACTAAACACTCTCTTGGTTATGGAAAATATGGTATTCACACAGAATATCTAGGTTATTTATTAGCCGAAATGCAGCACCTGAATTTGCTATATCCAGATGCAAAATGGTAACCTTATTTTTCTTGATTATCAACTAGCTGTTTGAGCTTCAAATACCTCATAAAAACTCCCATACTAGATAGAGAGCAAATTATCAATCCTGTAACTCCATCTAATATTCCTAATCTTATTATATAGTCTCTGGAAAATCTAAATGCAGGTTTAATAATGAAATGATATAAATTGGGGCGCTGTCCTTTATCAAAATGGTCTTTTGCACTCCAAGAAGAATATCTATCCCATTTCTCCAAATAATGAGCTACATCCTTGAATGTATAATGAATTAATTTTTCATTTAAATATCCAATACTACCCTTACATGTAATCTCAGCATGAACATTCTTGTCCTCATATTTACATTTATCCCTTTGAAAAAGGCGAATTACTTTATCTCCCTGCCAACCAGAAAACCTCACTTTTTTACCCATAAAATGATTTTGCCTCTTGATCCAGTAGGCCTCTTTTTGATGAGATTTTTGCAGCGTATCTTGTATCTCTTCTCTTAATTTATCAGAAATCCTTTCATCTGCATCAATTAATAAAATCCATTGGTTTTTCGCCTGAGGAATAGCCCAATTTTTTTGAGAGGCAGAATACTGATATTCTCTCTGAATTACCTTCACACCTTTGGCTTTTGCCAACTCTATTGTTCGGTCAGTACTAAATGAATCTACAACTATCACCTCATCAGCCCAAGTAACAGAATCTATGGCTTCAACAATATTGTGCTCTTCATTGTATGTTGGGATTAATGCCGATATTTTTTGCATCTTAAAACAAAAGTGTTGAACAAAGGTATCATTTTATAATTTTGTCAAAAAATAAACTCTAAGATATTGAGAATGAAAATTAGTGGATTTACATTTATAAAAAATGCCGAAAAGCTTTATATACCTGCTAAAGAATCTATTCTTTCTATTCTTCCTGTCTGTGATGAATTTATAATTGCAATTGGTGACAATGATGTTGATGACAATACCATAGAAATTATTGAGTCAATTAATTCAACGAAAATTAAAATAATACATACAAAATGGAATACTAAAGAATTCCCCAAAAACACCATTTTTGCAAAACAAACTGAAATAGCAAAAGAACATTGCGCAGGAGATTGGCTGTTTTACCTTCAATGCGATGAAGCAATTCATGAAAAAGACCTGCCAACTATTCAAAAAGCTTGCTCTAAATATCTTAATGATAATAAAGTAGAAGGTTTTTTATTTAAATACCTTCATTTCTGGGGTGATTATCAACATTATCACAACAGCCACACCTGGTATAAAAAAGAAATTAGAATTATTAGAAATCTTCCAACCATACATTCCTGGAAAGACGCTCAATCTTTTAGAAGATTCTCAAAATGGAACAATGGAACCTATGAGGATTTCATGAATATGAATGATGGCACTAAACTGAATGTTATTGAGCTAAACGCATATGTTTTCCATTATGGATATGTACGTCCTCCTGAGTTAATGTCAACTAAAAGAAAATCAAGCTCAACTTCCTACCATGGTAAAAACGCTGATAAAATTCTTTCAAAGATCGATAATGAATATGACTATGGTCCTTTACAAAAACTATCCATATTTAAAGGTTCTCATCCTGCATCAATGAAAAATTGGATCGAAAAATTCAACTGGTCTTCCAAATTACAACATACTGGCAATAAAAAAACTACCAGAGTTCCTCACAAACATGAAAAAACTAAATATCGTATATTAACTTTTATAGAGAATACGTTTTTAAATGGAAATGTAATTGGTGGTTTTAAGAATTACAACATTATTAAAAAAAAACATGAAATATAATTTAAGTGAAATTCTAGATGTCATCAAAAATAGAAGAACAATCTATCCAGAAAATTATTCATCAAGAGTGGTTCAAAAAGACATCATTGAAAAATTATTGAATAGTGCAATTTGGGCCCCAACACATGGCAAAACACAACCCTGGAGGTTTCATGTTTTCATGGAAGATGGAAGAACAACTTTAAGTAATAAACTTGGAAACATCTATGCTGATCTTTATAAAAAAGACACCTACAATGAACTTAAACATAAAAAGTTAATGAATCGCCCTTTACTTTCTTCTGCTATAATTGCAGTATCTATGGCTAGAGATCCTTCTAAAAAAATACCTGAAATTGAAGAAGTTGAAGCGGTTGCGTGTGCTATGCAAAATATGTTGCTAACTGCTACAGCATATGGTCTAGGAACATTCTGGTCTTCGCCTAAAATTATTTACACTCAAGAGATGAATGCTTTTTTAGAACTAGAAGAAAATGATCAATGCTTAGGGTTGTTATATATTGGATACCCTTCAGAAGAATGGCCATCCGGTCAACGAAAGCCAATAGAATATGTAACAAAATGGATTAATCAATAAAAATGGCGCTAGACGACATGAATGACGGCCTCTTACAGGTTACTAATCATAGGGATCATCCCACCAATAAAGCATATAAAGTGTTTTTTTTTAGAAAAAAAGAAGAGGCTGATTATTTTGAAAAATTAATCCTTGAAAAAAACATAAAATATGAAAAAGGTAGTGAGGACACAGAAAAAGGCCCCCTTTACCTATTTGGTATTAGAAAAACAGACCTTAGAACTGTGATTAGGTTAAATTATATAGCAATAGGTAAATACAGAAATCCTATATTTTCTAACCCATCCGTAAAATATATTCTTATAGGGTTTCTAATTATTACTTCCCTATTTATAATCATCTCCTACTACTATAACACATTTTGATAACAAAGATGATTATCTTTCGTTTATAAATTTATATCCTTAAATAGTTGATGAAACTAACCACCATAGCTTTTTTAATAATTCTTACTTTTCAATCTTCCATTTTTTCTCAGATTGGAGTAACTACTGTTGGTATTCAATTAAAACCCATTATTCCTATTAATTATTTTGGGGCTGGACCTATTCAATTAACCAATGAATTTGCAACTTTAGATCTATCTTCAAAATTAGGGTACTCATTTGGAATGGTAGTTCGACATGGTTTTACAAAATCAATTTCAATTGAATCTGGCATCAATTACACCCGAAGAAATTATAATATTTTTGGTGCTTCTAGTTATGAATACGCAAATGATCAGGCAGATTTTGGTTTTATAAGCTATGAATTACCTGTTCAAGGACTTATCTATATTAGAATAGGTGAACTCGTTTACATGAATGCATCCATAGGACTAGGAATCAACTTTTATGCTTCTGATGTAGCAAGTAAAGGGGAGAACAACTATATAGATCATTATTCAGAAAGAGCAAGGTGGATTAACGCCTCCTTTTTATCTAATCTTGGACTCGAATTAAGGACAAAAGAAAAGGGTTATTTCTATGTAGGAGCTTCTTTAAACACTCCTTTTAATGAAATTACTGCAACCCGACTAAACTATTATTATGAAGATAATTTAAGTACAAAATTTGATCCCATTTTTTTAAATGGAAATTACATCACCCTTGATCTTAGGTATTTTTTCAACCCTAGGATAGAAAATAAAAAAAATTGATTATCCCTTTTTAGCAACCTCTACTTCTTCGTAGGCTTCTACAACATCACCTACCTTTATGTCATTAAACTTATCTATGTTCAAACCACATTCATATCCGTGCTGAACTTCCTTTACGTCATCCTTAAACCTTTTTAATGACCCTAATTCTCCTGTATAAATAACAATACCATCCCTAATTACACGAACACTATTATTTCTATTCATTTTACCTTCAGTAACATAACATCCAGCAATTGTCCCCACTTTTGTGATCTTAAATACATCTCGAATTTCAGCAGTTCCTACAATCTCTTCTTTAAATTCTGGCGACAGCATTCCTTCCATTGCTTCCTGAATTTCTTCAATTGCTTTGTAAATAATAGAATACAATCGGATGTCAATTTCTTCTTTTTCAGCTAACTTTCTTGCGCCTAAAGAAGGTCTCACCTGGAAACCAATGACAATTGCATCAGAAGCAGAAGCAAGTAAGATATCAGATTCTGTAATCTGACCAACTGCCTTGTGAATCACATTGATCTGAATAGATTCATGAGATAACTTTAATAGAGAATCGGATAATGCTTCTATAGATCCATCAACATCACCTTTTACAATAATGTTCAGCTCTTGGAAATCACCTAATGCAATTCTTCTTCCTATCTCATCTAAAGTAATATGTTTAGTAGTCCTAAGACCTTGTTCTCTTTGTAATTGTTGTCTTTTAGATGCAATCTGCTTGATTTCTTTCTCGTCTTTCATTACATTAAATGTATCTCCAGCACTTGCAGCTCCATTCATTCCTAATATAGAAACTGGTTTAGATGGTCCTGCTTCATCTACTTTTCTTCCATACTCATCATGCATCGCCTTTATCTTACCATATTCTTTACCTGCTAAAATAGAATCACCAATTTTAAGATTTCCGTATTGAACAAGAAGAGTAGTTACATAGCCTCTACCTTTATCTAATGAAGCCTCAATAACAGTACCTACTCCATTAACTGTTGGGTCAGCTTTCAATTCCAATAACTCTGCTTCAAGAGATACTTTTTCTAATAATTCTTCTATTCCATCTCCAGATTTTGCAGATATTTCCTGACTTTGAAACTTTCCACCCCAATCCTCGACAAGAATATTCATTGCAGATAATTCTTCTTTGATCTTATCTGGGTTTGCATTTGGTCTATCACATTTATTAATTGCAAATACCATTGGTACTCCTGCAGCCTGAGCATGATTAATCGCTTCTTTTGTTTGTGGCATCACTTTGTCATCAGCTGCAACAATAATAATCGCAACATCAGTTACCTGTGCTCCCCTAGCTCTCATGGCTGTAAATGCCTCATGACCAGGAGTATCTAAAAAAGTAATTTGTTTATTATTGTGAGACACAGAATATGCACCAATATGTTGAGTTATTCCTCCGGCTTCACCAGCAGTAACTTCTGCACTTCTAATATAATCCAATAATGAAGTTTTACCATGATCAACATGTCCCATGACAGTAACGATAGGTGGTCTTGGGTCCATTTTTTCAGGATCTTGTTCATCTTCAATAACAAGGTCTGTTACATCAGTACTAATAAATTCAACCTCAAATCCGTATTCCTCAGCAACCATTGTCAATGTTTCAGCATCTAAACGCTGATTTATTGAAGCAAAGATTCCTATTGACATTAAAGTGCCTATTACTTCGGTGGGAGAATGATCCATCATTGTTGCTAGCTCAGAAACAGTAACAAATTCCGTTAGCTTTAATATATTTTTATCCTGTTCTGCTTTTATAATCTCCTCTTCCATCTTTTCAGAAACAGCCTGTCTTTTTTCTCTTCTTAATTTAGAAGATTTTGACTTCCCTTTATTACTTAATCTAGCTAATGTTTCCCTAATCTCTTTTTGAATTTCCTCTTCTGAAACCTCTGCTTTATCATCTCCTTTTTTTGCTTTCCTGTGCTCTTGAATGGCTTTTTTACCAGCTTTTTCTACATTAACTTTTTTAATTCTTTTACGTTTCCTTCTTGATTTATCTTGGTCTTCCTCCTGCTTCTTTTTAGATACAGATTTCTCTTTTTCTTTTGGGAGTTCTATTTTACCTAAAACTGTTGGACCTGATAATTTTTTCGCTTCTGCTTTTATTGTGTCAATTTGTTTTTCGGGCTGCTTAGAAGGTTCTTTTTCTACTTTAGGCTCCTCTTTTGCTTTTGGCTCTTCTTTTACTTCTGGCTCTTCTTTTACTTCTGGCTCTTCTTTTACTTTCTCTTTCTTTTCTTCAACATCAATTTTCCCGACAACAGATGGCCCTGTGAGCTTCACAGCCTCAGCTTTTATAACTTCAGTTTCTTTTGGTTTTTCTTCCTTGACTGTTTCTTCCTTGGCATCTGGACCACTCATAGTGATCACCTTCATCTCGTCATGATCTAATTTTACTTCATTTGCTTTTTCCCTTTCAAATTTTTCTCTCTGAAATTCTTTAAGCAAAATCAAGTATAGCTCCTCATCAATTTTAGTATTTGGATTCGAGCCTATGCCTTTTCCAACTTCTTCAAGGTGGTCAACAATAGTTGAAATTCCAACATTGAGTTCTTTTGCTACTTTACTTAATCTTTTTACTACAGCCATGTTTTTCTTTAAAAACGATATTAATTATTTATTCAAATTCAGATCTTAAAATCTTAAGAACTTCTGCAATTGTTTCCTCTTCAAGATCTGTTCTTTTCACAAGATCTTCTTCAGATATTTCAAGTACACTTCTAGCAGAATCACATCCAATAGATTTAATAGAATCAATGATCCAGCCATCAATCTCATCTGAAAACTCATCTAAATCTACATCGTCTATATCTTCAGCCCCTTCTCTATAAACATCTATTTCATATTCTGTTAATTTAGAAGCTAATTTAATGTTATGACCTCCTTTTCCTATTGCTAATGAGACCTGATCTGGTTTCAAAAACACTTCTACTCTATTTTCATCCTTGATGGTCATATTAGTTATTTTCGCAGGGCTTAATGCTCTCTGTATTAATAATTGACTATTATTCGTCCAATTAATAACATCAATGTTTTCATTCCTAAGCTCACGAACAATTCCATGTATTCTTGACCCTTTCATACCTACACAAGCACCAACTGGATCAATCCTATCATCATAAGATTCAACGGCAACTTTAGCTCTTTCTCCAGGCTCTCTTACAATCTTTTTAATAGTAATTAAACCATCAAACACTTCTGGAACCTCTAATTCAAATAATCTTTCTAAAAATTCAGGAGCAGTCCTTGACAGAATAATAATAGGGGAATTATTTCTAAGGTCAACCTTTAATACAACCGCTCTAAGAGTATCTCCTTTTCTAAAATAATCAGAAGGAATTTGTTCAGACTTAGGCATTATAAGTTCATTTCCGTCATCATCTAAAATTAAAATCTCTCTTTTCCAGATCTGATATACCTCACCTGTGATAATATCTCCAACACGCTCTTTATATTTATTATAAATACCATCTTTTTCTAATTCTAAGATCCTTGATTGTAAGTTCTGTCTTAAGGATAGAATATTTCTTCTTCCAAAATCTTCTACCTTTATTTCCTGAGACACCTCTTCTCCTACTTCAAAATCAGGTTCAATTTTTAAAGCCTCTGTATAGGCAATCTGAGTAGCTTCATCCTCCACCTCATTATCAGGCACTATTTCTCTATTTAGCCAAATTTCAAGATCTCCTTTATCTGGGTTAATAATAACATCTACATGTTCATCAGTTCCATATTTCCTCTTGAGTGTTGACCTAAAAACATCTTCAACTATTCTCATCATAGTTACTCTGTCAATGTTCTTCATTTCTTTGAACTCAGAAAATGATTCAATTAAATCTACAGCATTCATTTTTTTATTTTTATTTAAACGAGAGTATAAGTTTAGTTTCTTTTATCTCTTTATAATTAATTGTTTTTTCCTTTTTTACTTTTATTTTCTTTTTCTTCCCATCTAGTCGTTCTTTTTCTTCCCATTCTATTGTAACTGATTGATCAGTGACATTAGTTAGAAGCCCTTCAGAACTACCATGTTCAAGATGTACTATTTTTACTTTTCTTCCAATATTTTTATAATATTGATTAATTACCTTAAAAGGTTGGTCTAGACCTGGAGAAGTGACTTTTAGCTCAAAATCCTCCATTTCCCTATCTAGGTTATGTTCTACATTTCTGCTAACTGACACACAATCATTGATCGAGACACTATTATTCATATTGTCCATTTCGACAATAATTCTATTATTAGAGCCAATATTCACATCTACTAAATAGCTGCCATTATTCAACTCGTTTATTCGCTCATTAGCTAAATCAATTATTTTTTCTTTATTTATCATGTAGTACAAAAAGAGGGGACTTTCGTCCCCTCTTTATTAATCTTCATATTTAAATCAGGTGCAAATATACATCTTTTTTGATGTCTTCCCATAATAACGTAAAAAAATTATGTGCTAGATTACTTTTTTTGTTTAAAACAAATCAAATTGAATATTCAAAAAGACCTTATATATCAAATCGCATTATTAAAGGTAAAGGGAATGGGGCCTTCTATCCTAAGAAAAATGATTAATCAATTTAAATCTGCTGAAAGTATATATGCTGCTTGCAAAGCAGATTTCATAGAAAAAAACTTATATAATCCCACGCTATATAATAATATTAAATCTTCAATTATATTAATTCAAGAAGCTGAAAATGAATTAACCTACTGTAACAAGCATAATATAAAGGTAATTAGCTACTATGACAATGCATATCCGTATCGATTAAAAGAATGTAAAGATGCCCCACAATATCTATTTTGTAGAGGTAATGAAAATATAAATAAAAAAAGAATTATTTCGGTTGTTGGGACTAGAAACCCTACTAATTATGGAATCCAATTTTGTAAAACTCTTTGTGAAATACTGTCATCTTATAAGGTGACTATAGTAAGTGGATTGGCTCATGGAATTGACTATAACGCACATTATTACGCCTTGAAAAATCATCTTTCCACCTTTGCTGTATTAGGACATGGGCATCAATATATTTACCCCTCAAATCATTTAAAGATTTCAAATGAAATACAAAATAAAGGTTTATTAATAAGTGAATTCTCTTCCTTAACTAAACCCAATAAATACACTTTCCCTAAAAGGAATAGAATTATAGCTGGAATTTCTGATGCCACCATAATTATAGAATCCCCTTTAAAAGGAGGGGCTATGATTACAGCAAGAATTGCCAATTCATACAATAAGGATGTTTTTGCATTACCTGGTAATGTGTTCTCAGATAAATCAGCAGGATGTAATCATTTGATTAAAAGCAATGAAGCTCATTTAATAGATTCAGCACAAGAATTAATCAAAATGATGGGGTGGGAAAAAGAACAATGCCATGAAAACAAACCACTCGCTATCATTAATGAATTATCTCCTGAAGAATTAAAAATTGTTACTCTCCTACAAAAAGAGGGGAAGCTATCGATTGACGACCTCTGTTTCCATCTAAATGAAAACATTAATAGTATTAATATTGGTCTTACTCAACTTGAAATAAAAGGTATAATACAGCAACGTCCCGGAAAAATATTTCACTACATTGGTTAAGATTATAGGTGCAGTTTAACTAATTTCGATTTGTAGTGAATATTTCAAGATTTATAGCAAGTAGATATCTTTTTTCTAAAAAGTCTAAAAGCATTATTAATATAATATCGTTTATATCAGTAATTGGAATATTTGTAAGCTCTTCAGCCATGATAATAGTCCTAAGTGGATTTAATGGCATAGAAGGATTAGTAGCCAACTTATATAGTAAGCATCATCCAGACCTTATCATCACTCCTAAAAACGGCAAAACATTTACTTTGGATTCTCTAAAAATTTCATCTTTAAAAAACTGCAAGGGAGTTACTGGCTTTAGCTGTGTTATTGAAGAAACAACAATGATAAAAAAAGGTGAAAGATGGGTAAATGCTGTAATGAAGGGAGTTGAAGCGCCTTATTTTGAAATCTGTGACTTAGAAGCTTCATTAATTGACGATGAAAATAAAATAGATCACAATAATACTAAAGCAATTATAGGCGCAGGGCTGCACAATCAAATTTCAGGACCCTATAGAGAAATCATCAATACTATTACTGTTTATGGTCTTTTAAGAGACGAAAAGATTAAAAGAAATAATGCTGACGCCTTTAAAGAAAAGATGATTGAAATAGGAGGGGTTTTTAATATAAACCCTGAACTAAATAATACATACTTCATAGTGCCAATCAAATTCGCAAGAGATCTTCTTAATTATGAAAAGGAAATCACTTCAATAGAAATAGGCACTTCAGAAAAAATTGACATCAATGAAATAAGAAGTGACTTAATTAAGATTATTGGAGATTCTTTTCAAATAAAAACCAATTTCGAAAAAAATGAATTAATATTTAAAACAAATGCCGCTGAAAAATGGATGGTCTTCCTTATTCTAATTTTCATCTTAATCTTATCTACTTTTAACATTATTGCTTCTTTAACAATGCTGATCCTTGACAAGAAAAAAGACATCTCGACTTTAATTTCATTGGGGGCAACTCAGACCTTAATAAGGAATATCTTTTTTAAAGAAGGCTTGTATATTAATTTATTGGGCGGGATATTAGGTTTGCTCTTCGGAGTTGTAATATGCCTTATCCAGAACAAGTATCATTTAATTAAGCTGGATAACTCTGTTGTACCATATTGGCCAGTTGATGTTGCATTATCAGACGTTTTTTCAATCTCTATAATATTACTTTTAATTGGTTTAATATCATCTTTTATACCAACTACCTACCTTGTTAAAAAGCATTTTAAGCAATTCTTTTATTGATCATTTTTTTTCTTGTCTCCCTTGATTAGGAAAACTGAGACCCATTCAATTCTTGTATTAGAAACCTCCTTTATTAATATTTTAAAGTCCCCTATAGAAATAAACTGTCCCTTTTTAGGGATGTTTTCAGTATGATGAATGATCATACCACCTAGCGTTTCGTAATCCTCCTTTACTGGAAAATTCAATCTGTATCTTTCATTAATAAAATCTACTTCAACTCTTCCAGAAAATTCAAATTCAAACTCAGATATTTGATAATGTGTTATATCATCCATATCATGCTCGTCATCAATTTCACCAAAAATCTCTTCAATTACATCTTCCATTGTTACCATTCCAGATGTTCCCCCAAACTCATCAACAACAACAGAAATACTTCTTTTTTTAGCAATAAATTCTTCAAGGATTTTATTAGCAGTAATACTTTCAGGTATAATGCTGATTGGCAACAAAATTGATTTAATATGAGTAGGCTTTCCAAATAATTCCAAACAATGAATATATCCAATTATATTATCTATAGAATCACGATAAATTAGAATTTTTGACAATCCGGTTTCAATGAATTTTTTTTTCAACTCATTAATATCTTCTTCAATTTCAAAGGCCACTATTTCATTTCTTGGGATCATACAATCTCTTGCCATTACTTGAGAAAACCCTAGGGCATTGTGAAATATTTTTACCTCATGCTCCAATTCTTCTTCCACCTCAACATCTTGTGTAACCTCACTTAAATAATTATCAAGATCCACTTTTTCAAAAGCAATTTTATCATTCTCATTACTGTTTTTCTCAATAAAAAAAGTCAAAATTCCTTCTGTCAATCCAATGACGATTAATGTAGGTATCCATAATATTCCGTAAAATAACATGAGTGGAAATGCCATTACATTTAACAATCTATTTGGGTTAATTCTAAAAATTACTTTTGGTAAAAATTCAGCGAAAACAAGCACAAATAATGTTGAAAAAACTGTCTGGAATAACAATACTAAACCCGCATGATCAAACCATTCCATAAATAGTGGCTTAAGAACAAATGCCATGTAAAGAGAATAAATAACTAACGCAATATTATTACCAATAAGCATAGCCCCAATAAACCAGCCTGGCTTCTTTGCGAAATAAGCCAATACTTTTGCTTTAAATCCTCCTTTTTTATTGTCTAATTCAATCTTTAGACGATTAGCAGAAATAAACGCTATTTCCATCCCGGAAAAAAAGGCAGAAAAAATTAAAGCGATAATAATAACTGTCAGAATTAAAAAAAGGTCCTGATCCATAAATAATTTGAAGATTATTCAAATTTAAACTATTTATTATTTGAATTGCTATTTTTATCTAGCCTCTTCCTTAATCCTCTTCTAATAAGGAAAATTCCCCAAGCTAATCCAGATAATAAAAAGTAAGTAGCTACCTCCCTCCACACCCAGTTATCCATGAACCCAATTACTATAGAAATGAGTAAAGTTGCAATTGCAATGACCAGCCAAACTTTTTCTAATCTCCTGTTCCACTTTCTTAATTTGTCTAGTCCTGTATTATTGTTCTTCATATTTGATATGGCTATCTTTAATGTTTAATAATTGATAAAAAGTAAAGTTACTATTTGCAATCAATTCATCGGCAAAAACAACTCCATTTCCTGAAGAAACTTGCACTCCTTGATCTGTATATAAACTGTCTTTTTTAAAATAAATATGTAATAGATCAGTAAATAAAGTATCCTTTTTATAATTAGAAAAAACAACATTTTCTTTCACTAATAAATATTGGTCTTCTGTATAAAATTTACCATAATCTGACTTAAGAACTGATTGTTGTTGTTGTAATGAATCATAAAATGTCAGCATCATACCTTTTGGACATTCAAGGATTGTCTCGTTTTTAGAATCATACCTGTGTACTTCTTCACTTATTAATTTAATTTTTGAATTACCCATATCAGAATACAATATAGAATCCTGATAAGTAATTTCTAC
>Ga0209992_10001664_pt1 | contig 22448 bp, 13 predicted proteins | sample 2SBtaG_2_FD_182564 | JGI IMG/M metagenome (GOLD analysis project Ga0209992, IMG submission 182564) | Deep subsurface microbial communities from Kolumbo volcano to uncover new lineages of life (NeLLi) - 2SBTROV12_ACTIVE470 metaG (SPAdes)... | ecosystem: Environmental > Aquatic > Marine >... | reverse complement strand
AAAAACAACACTAGGCTTACTGTTTATTTTCTTTTTAACAGGATGCAGTGATGCTCCTAAGCTAACTCGCTTACAACAGCATGACATTATTCTGGCCTTTGGTGACAGCTTAACGCAAGGTGTTGGTGTGTCTGAGCAGCATAGTTATCCAAGCGTGCTGGAATCTCTCTCTAATGTGGCAGTGATCAACGCTGGGTTATCTGGAGAAACGACCGAAGAAGGGTTAAATCGATTTGCCGGTGTGATTGAGCAGCATGCGCCAGCATTGGTCATTTTGTTGGAAGGTGGCAATGATATTTTACAAAATAAGGACCTTGACGAAACCCAAATAAACCTTAATGGCATGATCGAAATAGCGAAAAGCTATGGCGTTGAGGTTGTGCTCATTGGTGTGCCTAAAAAAAGTCTTTTTTCGAGCTCGGCTCCGCTTTACCAAGCTTTAGCAGACAAGCACCAAATTGTGTTTGAACCCACACTAATTGCTGAACTAATGAAAAAGCCATCCATGAAGTCTGATTATATTCACTTCAATAAGGCGGGATACAGAGCTATGGCTGAATCAATTTATCAATTGCTAAAAGAAAATGGTGCGTTGTAATTACCCTTTATTCTAGATATAGACAGAGTTCCTTCATGTGGGTAGTATTAATTTTGTTCATAATGGCAATTTTATAAGTCTAATAAATTTGTCAGATGTGAAAGGAAAATAATTTAAAATGAAGGATACTATAATGAAAAAACTAACTTTAACTGCATTACTTGCAGCAACCACATTCTCTTTTAGCACTATTACCGATGCAAGAAGTTCAAGCATAGAAGATTTTCGCTATTATCATTTCCAATGTTTAGACAGTAACAGTAAACAATTATGGTTTAAAATTTCTTCAACTTATGATCGCTCTATTGGGGCACGTTGCGCATCAGATGGTGGAACTATACGAGTAACTAAAGTTTTTTGGTAAATTGAACCAAAACTGAGAGAGCATGGCCACTTACGTGGCCATTTTTAATCACAAATATAATAACGCTTTCATTTTCTTGAGCTATCAGAGTTTTTGTACTGCGATCCAAGCGTCAACATCATTTTCAACAATGGCCAGTGGGCGTGCGCCTTTAAGCAAAATCAAGTCATGAAACGCTTTTATATCAAACATGTCTCCGAGCTCTGCTTTGGCTTTATCACGCAACTCAACAAATTTAATCATGCCTAGCTTATAACCTAGCGCCTGACCCGGCCATGCAATATAACGGTCTATTGCCGAAACCACATCACTCATCGCTGAGCCCGTAGCTTCAGCGAAGTATTCAATAGCCTGCTGACGCGTCCACTTTTTATAGTGCAAACCAGTATCAACCACTAAACGCGCTGCACGGTAGGCTTCTGCTTGAAGACGGCCCAGATCGCCAAATGGGTCATTTTCGTACATACCCATCTCATAAGCGACTAGTTCAGAGTACAGTGCCCAACCTTCAATAAAGCCGTTAAAAGATGCATTTTGTCGCATCAGGCCAATATCTGTTTGCAACATATTTAACGCAATTTGGAAGTGATGACCTGGTACAGCTTCATGATAAGTCAATGTTTTTAAGCCAAAACTTGGGACAGCTTTCATGTCTTTTAGATTAATAGCAAAAATACCAGGGCGACTACCATCAAGTGATGGCGCACTGTAATAACCTCCAGGAGCACCAGCTTCAATAGCTATAGGAATGCGTCTTACTTCTACCGCTTGAGGAGGTAAAGATGAGAATAGATTAAGCGCTTCATCTTCAATGGTCTTAATTTCACCGCGTAAGAATGCCAGTAACTCTTCACGACCCTCATCACTATCTGCAAATAAGAAGCGCGCTTCTTCACTGAGCCTTTGCATACGCTCTCCAACCGAGCCTTGTGTATAGCCGTTGGCTTTTAAGATTGCATCCATTTGCTTTGAAATACGTTTAACTTCAGCTAGCCCCACATTGTGAATCTTTTCTGCAGTCATGGTTGAGTCAGCCAAATAAGTGATCTCATGTTGATAAAATGCTTCGCCATTCGGCTGTGCCCAAATGCCAACATTCGTCGGCGAAGTTGCTTCAAGTGCCTTCATATCTTGAGTTACTTTAGCAAAGGCAGGATAAATTTCTGACTCGACAATATTCGCCGCTTTTTTTACCAGTACCGCTTTGGTTTTTTCAGCTAACATATCAACTGACGCCAGCTTCCCTTTAAAACTTGTAACCAGTGGATGAGATATAGCCTTCGGTGCTGTAAAGTTATTTAAATACCCTAATGTATTTGGAAAAAGTGGCTTTGGTAAAATAATGCCTCTCTTTGCATCATCGGCGACTTTACTTCGAACTTGTTCCGTTAAGGTTGCAAACGCTGATAAACGCTTTAAATAATCCGTTGCATCTTTTTCTGTGCCAATACTATGCTGATCTTTTAGTATATTAGGTATATCAATTAAAGGACCTGAGATTTGATTTATCACATACGGTAAATGCCCGCCCCAAGTATCAATATATCCACCACGAAACTGCTTATCGCCCGCATAAAAACGAGCAATCACTTCATTTACTTCAACATGTAAGCGGTCTTCCTCTGAGAGTTTCTTACTTTGCAATGTGTTAAGTTGCTCTGCCGCTGTGTACATATCTATTTGCAGGGCTTGCATACCTGCCAATGAATAGTTAGGTAAACGATTTGCGTACTGGCCAAACTTAGCACTATCAAGTTTTAAAGACGTTGCTAAAGCAGGCTGATGATTAATGAAGTTTTTCGTATAAGCATTAACTATACTATCAACTTCACCTTGGCTTACTTCAGCTTGTTGTAATACTGGTTTTGTTTTTTGTTTTGTTTCAGTAGAGCAACTGGCGAGTACTGTACAAATAGCAAGGGCTGTTATAGTTTGATTTATCATATTTGGCTCCAAGATAGTCACAGGCAAAGCTCTGTTACTTTTGAAAATTTTGCACATTGTATGCAAATTTCGAAAACATACCAGTCTTTAAGATGGGTTATTAATAGAGTAATTCACTTTTTTGTCTTAGATGAAAAGTAAATAAAACCCGTTAGAATACGTGTTCTCTCTCTGATATGTTATGCACAATGAATAGACGTAAAAAAATCTACGAAAAGCTAAAAAAGAAAGATAAGAAAGCGAACGAAAAATTGCATAAAAGCAATAAGCCCAAATATATTTCCAAGGCTGAACGTGCCAAATTAGAAGCCGAACAACAAGTACAACAAGATGGCTCAACAGAAGTCTGCGATTAACAGGCATTTGTCGTCAACCAGTTTAAATTAAGCGTACACATATAGCTTTTTAAGGATGAATAGCACTATGAAATGGATAAGATCTTTTCCCTTACTTCTTTTAACCAGTTACTTGTTATTAACTGGCTGCAACACCACGCTGGGTATAAAAAAACAGCAAGATAACTTGCGTATTCCAAGTTGGTTCATTAATCCGGTAAATGAAGATATGATAGGCTTTATCGGTGCTGCCGCAAAATATGACAGCCGAGGAAAGATTAATATCGAAGGCAGTAGAAAAGCCGCTTTAGCTCAGTTATTAACACACTATCAATTAGCTTTTTCAGGTTTTGACCACGCGCAACTTCAAAGCAGTGCAAAGCTCGCTTTGTCGAAAACCCATACGGTCCGCTTTTTGCCCGAATTTAATAACCAAGGGGTTATTTATAGCTATGCTACCTTGGAGCAAAACCCTTTTTCACTCAGCCAGCAACAAACCTTAGCACATCTCTCCCGTTGCCAGTTTTCGCAGTGTAGCCCGAGTTGGTTGTGCGATGAAAAAAGTAACACTATTACTGGTGTGAGCTTTTTCACAAGCTCCCCCTTTCAGCAACTATCTAAAGCACAGAAAAATGCTAACTTAATTGCCAATTTGTTACATCAAAGCCAAGTTAATGCCACTGAATATGTGAGCCAAGTGGATCATGAAAAACTAGCTATTCAGAGCACAAGCTTTTCTCAATCGAGTCAGGTATCAGCTAAAGCTAATCGAACAAACCAGCTATTGTTAAAGAATTTGTGTGAATATAACAGTACCTTGATTGGTAATTTTGTGCTGCCAGAACCTGCCATCAAAATGGTCAAAGATTGGCAATCTCAGTCTATACATCAAGATCGTAGTTTGATCCAAGGCAGCTTTGGTCATGGGAGTAAGATGTCGTCAGATTTATTACTCAGTACAGCCATTGAGTTAGCTATTAAAGACGCCTTGATAGAGTTGGCTAAAATAAAAGGGATCGCTGTTGAAAATACCAGCACACTGTCATTTAACAGTGGTTTTTATTTTCTTTCGACAAGTAAAATGACAGTCAATGAGCAGGTCTCAGGGCAATTACTTGATATAAAAATCAGCTATCAAAAAGACAACCCTATTGTGAATGTCTGGGTACTTGAAGCGATCAGCCAACTCTAAACTCAGCATAATATCTGCTAATAGCACACCATCCAAAAGTAACCAAAAAAAGTTACATTTGAACAAGTAACCAAATTGGGTTACATTAAATCAAGTTACTCATTTTGGTTACTTATTATGCCACTTTCACAAGAAAATTATATGGGCGTGATCACAGCCGACATTGTGAACTCACAATCACTCCGTCAAAGTGATTATGAACAATTACTTATTCAATTAAAGTATTACCTGACCGCTTTAAGAGCCGAATTTGGTGCTGAGTTTCATATTTTCCGTGGAGATAGCTTTCAAATGGCTTTACCAAAAGTACAAGTCTTATTCAAACAAGCTATTGCGATACGGCTATTCTTTATAAAGCAAGGTTTAGATGTAAAAGTGAGCCTTGCCCACGGTCTAATTAAAATATCACAGGGTGGACTAGCCACCGCAACAGGCAAAGCACTGGTAAAAGCCGGCCATGGTCTTGATAAAATCAAGCATCAACGCTTGGTATATAACAATGCCAGTGACGAGAGCTTTTTACTGAATGTCCAATTTATTGATCTATTGCTGGGTAAATTAAGTCGCAAACAAGCCCAAGCATTGCTTTTATATCTACAACAAGATAAACCTGAGCATGCGCAGCTTGCAGAACAACTTAATACCAGTAGGGCAAATGTGACTAAGTTACTTAACTTAGCAAACTACACATTGATTGATGCGTTTATCACATTGAGCGAGTCTTATCTTTTCAGCAAGGAGACGTAATATGTCTGACTGGCAAACACTTTTATTATGGCTAGTCATTGGCCATGTTATTGCCGACTTTTACTTGCAACCCATGAGCTGGGTGCATGACAGAAATAATCGTCATTTTAAATCGACCAAAGTCGTTTGGCACAGCTTAGTTCATGGCGTACTTGGCTTTATCGCACTAGCTATTTGGCAACACAACTATGACTTTGGGGTTAGCAGTGCCGCCTTTGGTTATGCAACGCTTATTACTGTCAGCCACTACATAATCGATATTGCAAAGTCTTATTCAAGTAAAGGTGTGGTACCATTTTTAGTCGATCAAGCAGCCCACCTCTTGGTGATTTTATTTATCACCCTAAAACTCAGTAACCCTTTTTCACTCAGTGAACAATTACTGATCTTTTTCACAACACCTCACAACTTAATCATAGGGTTAGGCTACTTGCTGGTGCTTACGCCAGCTTCAATTATGATCCGCATGTTGTTAGAGCGGTGGGCATACATGGGCAATGAACAAGAGAGTCTACCGCAAGCGGGCAACCTTATAGGTCAACTAGAACGGGTACTTTTATTAACCTGTATTTTAATTGATAGCTGGGCTGCTGTTGGCTTTATTTTGGCAGCTAAATCAGTATTTCGTTTTGGCGATTTAACTGCCAGTAAAGATAGAAAGCTCACCGAATATGTGATGCTAGGCACATTAGTAAGTATTTTAGTCACATTGAGTGCGGCAGGATTAATTAAAGTTTTTATAGCCTGACAAGGTGTCTGTAAAGTTAATGAGCAGAAGGCAAGTTAGGCTCGTAATATAATAAACTCTGTAGGTTGGAAAAACACTCAGTTTAAGGACTATATTAAATTTTGTATTGTTGTTTAGGCTATCAACTAAAATGTAACTCGTAGACAAAAATTGCTAAAACACTCGAGACATTTAGTCATGGAGAAATTAACTTACCCAAAGCCAAAATTGTTTATCGATCGTTATTTCAATCTTTGTGAATTTAAAATTTGTCAAAATTAACATGATAAGATAGTTAGTGCATTTAGGTCTGGGTTTAAGCCTAAATAGCCATGGTAGTTATCAGGTATATCACTATTTGTAAAAAATAGTTAGATTGTGGTTTAGCTTACAAAAGAACTAAATAAAATGCCCCCTCACAATTTGAGCGGGCATTAAGTTAAAAAGCTTGGTTGCGGTTACTGTTGTACACAATATAGTCGTGCGGTTGCAGCGCAGCTTATAGTATTAGAGCGATACCAATTAGAATCAGTGTCGCTTGCATCACCAACACTTGCATCAAAATCGCTGTATAAGTCAAGCCAAGTAGTTTGAGTGAACCCTTGACATGCTGAATAATCAACATAATGACCTGAGCCACTGATGTTGGTCCACACCTTTCCATTAACAGTTTGCCCTAATGCCGTCATATTCAACGGTGTTTGTAAAACTCCTTCAAAAAAGTTATCGAATCCTTTATCAACCACTAGCGTGCCATCTACCTTATAATAGGAATTAGAATTATCTACTAGGTCTTTTGCACTTCTTGATGAAGTTGACAATAATGCTTTGTAAGTACCAGTAGGTGTACCAGCACTCGCATCTGCTTCTTGTTGACAAATTTCATCAGCTCCGCTGATGCCACCCAACGCGCCCGTATGCGAAGAGTGTGTAGTAAAGATAACTTTTTTATCATTTCCAGAAATAGGATTGCCGTTCAATAAAATCGCCCAGTGTTCAGTATCTTTCCATGGCAATTCTGCTTGCGTATCGCTAATATTTTTGATGGCAACATACAGGTCTCCAGTGAAGTTGTATCGCACCACTTCGCCGATTTCGTATGCTTGATTCGCTGACCAAGCGATTCTATTAGGTTTAAATTTAAGCGAGCTTTGCATTGCTGTCTCAACATCCGCTTGATTTGCTTTTGCGGCCAGCTTAGATTCAACATCCTCTGCATTTGCCTTCATTGCAAGTTGCGCATCCATCGTCGTTGTATCAACTTTTGAAGCTAACTTTGTTTCAACATCCTCTGCATTTGCCTTCGTTGCAAGTTGAGCGTCCATCGTCGTTGTATCAACTTTTGCAGCTAACTTTGTATCAACATCCTCTGCATTTGCCTTCGTTGCAAGTTGAGCGTCCATCGTCGTTGTATCAACTTTTGCAGCTAACTTCGTTTCAACATCATCTGCATTTGCTTTTGTTGCAAGTTGCGCGTCCATCGTTGCTGTATCAACTTTTGCAGCCAACTTTGTTTCAACATCATCTGCATTTGCTTTCGTCGCTAGTTGCGCATCCATCGTCGTTGTATCTACTTTTGCAGCTAACTTTGTATCAACATCATCCACATTTGCTTTTGTTGCAAGTTGAGCGTCCATCGTCGTTGTATCTACTTTTGCAGCTAACTTTGTATCAACATCATCCACATTTGCTTTTGTTGCAAGTTGAGCGTCCATGGTCGTTGTATCAACTTTTGCAGCTAACTTCGTTTCAACATCCTCTGCATTCGCTTTCGTTGCAAGTTGCGCATCCATCGTCGTTGTATCAACTTTTGCAGCTAACTTTGTTTCAACATCATCTGCATTTGCTTTCGTTGCTAGTTGCGCACCCATCGTTGCTGTATCAACTTTTGCAGCTAACTTTGTTTCAACATCCTCTGCATTTGCTTTTGTTGCAAGTTGCGTATCCATCGTCGTTGTATCAACTTTTGAGGCCAACTTTGTTTCAACATCATCTGCATTTGCTTTTGTTGCAAGTTGAGTATTCACTGTGTCTAAATCTGACTTATTCGCCTTTAAAACTAACGACTGTTCAAATTGAGTCGTATCAACTTTTGTCTCTAAAAGACCAGTAACCGTAATACTATCGGCTTTGGCTTCAAGACTGGTCGTCAGCTCAGCTTTGGTAACATAGACTGTAAAATCTGGTAGTTCAGCTTTTAAAGCAAATTGAGATTCATCGTAGCTAGCTCCTTTTGCCAAAAGTTGCCATGGTTGTTGGATATTACCTTGAGAGTCTAATGGGGGGATTCCAGTTGTTACTTGTGTTGCAATGTATGCACTGCCCATATAAGCAATAACATCACCCTCTTTAAATTCTGTAAGCAGTTCATAACCCGCTGCTATGAATTCAATACCACTTTCACCTTTAGCAACCAATAAACTCCATTGTTCAGTTGCATCTCTTGGAGAGCTATTTGACTCATCTCCTTCAATTGGCTGAGAAATAATAGTCGTAGCAATATATGCACTGCCTTCATATGTAACGACATCATCAATACGGTATGCGTGTAATGACGACCATTCACCAACCACTTGAATGCCATCTTTACCATCTACGCCGTCTTTACCATCTACGCCGTCTTTACCATCTACGCCGTCTTTACCATCTACACCGTCTTTACCATCTACACCGTCTTTACCATCTTCACCGTCTTTGCCATCTTCGCCGTCTTTACCATCTACGCCGTCTTTACCATCTACGCCGTCTTTACCATCTACGCCGTCTTTACCATCTACGCCGTCTTTACCATCTTCACCGTCTTTGCCATCTTCGCCGTCTTTACCATCTAAGCCGTCTTTACCATCTAAGCCGTCTTTACCATCTAAGCCGTCTTTACCATCTGCGCCGTCTAGACCATCTTTTCCTGCCAATCCAGAACCAACACCATTAAATAAAAGAAGCCAGTCATTGTTTGTTTCAGATGGAGCAAGATTTCCCTCATTTTCATCAGTGACTGAATCAATGTTCACTCTTGCAATATAAGCGTTGTTTTCATGAACGACGACATCATCAACTTCAAAACCGTCACGCGCATTCCAGTCACCTTTAACGACTAAACCTCGATCTCCCTTTTCTCCTTTCTCTCCATCTTTACCATCTTTACCATCTTTACCATCTTTACCATCTTTACCATCCAAACCATCTCGGCCGTCTTTACCTGGATTCCCGTCACGTCCATCAATACCATCACGTCCATCAATGCCATCTTGTCCGTTAATACCAGGCGCGCCATCTTCACCAGGTAAACCATCAGCGCCATCAACACCATCCCTACCATCTTGACCTGGTGCACCATCGAGTCCGTCTTTACCAGCAAGTCCAGAGCCTACACCGTTGAACAACAATAGCCAGTCGTCATTAGTTGAAGAAGGAGGTAAATTCTCTTCATTTCCCTCAACAACTTCAGCAATTACTACCCTAGCAACATATGCATTATTTTCATGAACAACAATATCATCTTCGGCATAACCTTCTAAACTATTCCAATTTCCTTTTACTGTTAAGCCTCGATCACCTTTTTCACCTTGGTCACCTTTTTCACCTTGGTCACCTTTTTCACCTTTTTCACCCTGGTCACCTTTTTCACCCTGGTCACCTTTTTCACCTCTTTGACCTGGTAAACCTTGTTTACCATCTAAGCCATTTTTGCCGTCCTGACCATCAGTACCATCGCGGCCAGGTATTCCATCAATACCGTCTTTACCATCTACACCGTCTTTACCATCTTCACCGTCTTTGCCATCTACGCCGTCTTTACCATCTACGCCATCTTTACCATCTACGCCATCTTTACCATCTATGCCGTCTTTGCCATCTACGCCGTCTTTGCCATCTACGCCATCTACGCCATCTACGCCATCTACGCCGTCTTTGCCATCTACGCCGTCTTTGCCAGTTGAAATAAATAGCGTCCAATCATTCGATGCCTCAACTGGAGAAGGGTTCACTTGCCCTTCATCAGAAACATCTACTTTAACGACAGAAATATAGGTATTTTCCTCGAAAATGACTACGTCGTCGATTTCGTAAGCGGATTCACCATTCCATACTCCCTTAAACTGCAAGCCTTTTTCGCCTTGGTCACCCTTCTCACCTTGGTCACCCTTCTCACCTTGGTCACCCTTCTCACCTTGCTCACCCTTCTCACCTTGGTCACCCTTGTCACCCTTGTCACCTTTAGCACCATTTTGTCCATCAATACCATCTCGGCCGGGCTCACCTTGATCGCCTTTCTCACCTTTGGCACCATCAAGACCGTCAAGACCATTTATACCGTCTGCACCTCGAAGACCTGTTGGAGAGCCTAACCACTCTCCATTCTCATTAATGATGACACTGCCTCCAACTGACACTTTTGTTGCTTCAACATCCCCTTCGACTTTACTTGCCACATTGGCATGATAAGCGCTTGGAACAGTATCAATGCTTAAACGAGGAATCATCTCATCGTCATCTCCGATGGTGATACCAAGCTTAAGGTCTTGGCCTTTAAATAAATCAGCATTGATATCATTATTTTCACCCAATTTAACTGAGTAAGCCCCATCAACAACTTCAACTTGTCTAACAGACTCCCACACAATCTGCTCATCAGCATATAATTTAAATGTGATAGTCACTGTGCCATTAACGGCTTGTTGTGTGTTTGAGTTAGTTAATGTCCCTTGATGACTTAAATGTGCAGCAAATGTAGGCGATGATATGACACTCACAGTGGCAATAAACGCGGCAATTGCATTTTTTGTAAACATGATGTTCCCTTTCTTTTTTATATTTAAAGTTAATTAATGGCGGCATTTTCAAGCTTGAAATTTTCAGAACTTGACTCTTGATTGGTTATCGTTACTGTTGCTGATATGTCATGCTTTCCAGATGAAGATTTTTGGATTGGTGCACTTCCTAATTTTGCCCCTTTTACAGAATGGTTAGCCCCTTTTTTAATTGGTTCGGGTGTTGGAGCTGGCGTGTCAGTGATTGGAAGTTCGTCATCTACAGAAGGTTGTTTGCTATCACCCCCTCCACAAGCTGTTGAGCCAATCATCGTACTAATCAATAATACAAATAAACCAACATGGTTAATTTTCATCTCTATTCCTTAACATTTAGTTTTAGTAGATTTATATTTCACATATCGAAAATGAATTTTACTTAATACTTAAAACCAGCTCGTTATTAGGATAAATATCAAGCACTTTGTTTTTATAAAGTTCAAACTTTTCAAATTCTCCTAACTTAAAATAAATTCTTGCTAAAGATATCATCGTTAAAACATTATATGGGTATATCTCCAACTCTCTTTCAAAACAATTAACAGCTGATTTATAGTCAACCTCTTTGTTTAAATACAAATAGGAGCACCTATTAAAAGCCTTGTAATTATAAGGGTTGATATTAATTGACTTTTCAATGGCGTTAACGTCACCCATTTTCGAACCAGTCACAGCAAGGTAGTTTGAACTCGCTTCAGCAGCTCTTAACACTGCTATAAAAAAGATTAAAAAAAATAAAATTAAATACAGATATTTTTTTTCAACTTTAAATAAAGCAGCATTATTTTCAGCTCTAGAAAAAACAACAGAAAATAGTATTAAAGAAAAAAACAGACTTACCGGCGTTAAAAAAACAGAGCTAAACATGGCATGAAAAGAGGTAGAAAAAACAGCCATAAATATCCAAACATCAATATAATTACCTTTTAAAAAGTTATTAAACGCAACAAAAAAACAATATAGAAATACAAAAAATAAAGCACTCCCAAAAATTAAGCCTAACTCACTATAAAATTTTAAAATAATATTATAAGGAGATATGATAGCTCTATACTGAGATATGTGAGGCGATGAATCACTGGTGCCCATTTTTCCATATTTTGCATGAATAAACTGAAAGTTGCCCGATCCAACTCCCATAGGGTTATCAGCAATCATATCTAGGGTATTTGCAAAAACTTCTTCTCGACCTGTGTCTAATTTTTGAATTGAATTGATTTGTCGAAGTAGTGTCTCACCGCCAAGCTCTTTGAGAAGAGAGAACGAAAATATTGCTGAAAGTAAAACAACTGACACAACAATATATTTGAAAGGAAATTTTTTTGTTCTTACCGAAAGCACTATTAATATTGTGATTTCAGCGAATAATAGCCCTAGAATAGTACCTCGTGTGCCTGATTCTACTAATAAGTTCATTAAAATGAATAGACTAAGTAAACCCAGTATTAACCTGAACTTGCTAGAACGATGGCGATAAATTGATAACACCAACACAGGTATCCAGATATTTAATACTTGGCCAAGATAATTTACAAAACCAATTGGAGAAAAGCTTGTATATGAGTATGGTATTCCAGCTATATACCTTTGGTAGATAAGTATGATGCAGAAAATCAAAGAAGAAAAAAATACACAATCTATAAAAAACTCAAGCATTAAATCTTTATTAAAAAGCGTTGCAAGTATATAAATTGAGTAAACAAAACACGTAAACCTTAATGAAAAAGATATTGATTCAAAAGCATTGGGGGACCAAAGTGCGCTTAAAAACATGTAAACAATACACACAATAAGCAACCCACTTAAATAGCTAATCGTAAGCTTTAACTTTTTAATAATTGAGAAACAAATTAATCCAATTGTAAAAATATCAAAAATTAGCCATTTGGGGTCATTGAACCTATCAAATAAGCCATCAAAACTAACCGTTGATATAGCAACACCAAACATAACAATAAAAATTGCTGTAAATTTATTTTTATCATTTAAAGAAATGAGTGATGCTAGATAATTAATGTTCAAACTTCCCTGCTTTATAGATTAGCGTAAAATTCCTGCTTTATACATTTTCGGAACATCAAAATCAACAACATCAAAAATTATATTAAATAATTAATTGCAATAAAATGAATAAAACGAAAAATTTAAAAGCTTATAAAAGAAATAAAAATTAAAAAACCAAATAAAACACTAAATAAAACACTAAAAGTTAACATTCAACCTTAGAAAGTTTCAAAAAAAGGTATAAACAATATCAATTATCAAGGATGCTTTTAATCAGTTTCATTAATTGACTTTAAGAGCATTGAGGTAAGTAGCGCTGATCTGAGAAACTAAATCAGATCACTTTACTTAAGGAAATTTCTTCATATTAAATTATCGAAAAATTAATATTTGCCGAATGAAGTCTCTTTAAGTTGTAATTGCGGATACACTGTGTTTGAGTCTGTCGAATGAATGATGATATCAAAGATACGCTTAGAACTTTTAAGACTTTTATCAACATTACTTTGGTAAAAGAAAGCGATGTGTAAACATTCGCTAATGTAATATCAGTTATTAGGTGTTACAATATGAAATTAAAAGTTCATAAGTTTTGCAATCCATTACAAGTAAACCCTGAGCTCGAACTTTAAAAAATTAACAAATTCAGATAAGTTTTAGCTTCTTAAAACATATCATTTATTTAACTTCCAGCTCTGCATTTCTACTAAACGGCTTCTGGTTCGCTCAAATGCAAAGGCTAATTGTTCACCCACATATAACTCGCATAAATCACACTGTGCATCAATCACTAATAAACAACGCTGCTCGTAACACTCATCAACCAGCGCAATAAAACGCCGAGCTTCGTCATCAAAACGGGCATTCTGGATGTTTGAATGTGCGCGTTGGTAGCCATCCTCTATACCTTGAGTTACTCGCTTTTCGTCAGGTTCAGCGCCCATCTTTGGCACTTTGCTAATAAATATTACCCTGTGATTTTGTGCCAGCTCGATGTAATCTGCAGTTGCTCTAGGGGTTGAGCACAACGCCATAAAATCAAATAAGTAGCCCAGCCCACTTTTACCTAATACCTCGACCTCTCTGCGGCATATCTCTATTTGTGTAGTTTCTAACACACCATGAACGCGTTCAAATTGAGTTAAAAACCTTGCCTGATCCTGCACAAAGTAATAGGTGTAATTCGCACCGTGGGCAAAACGGTGGTCAACTTCTCCAGCCACATTAATGACTTCACACTTCAAAAGTAATAAATCTATGGTCGGCAAAAATCGCTCTCTTGCTAAGCCATTGTGATAAAGCTGTTTAGGATGCGCGTTTGAAGTCGTGACCAACACAACACCTTCTTTAAATAAGGCTTCGAACAGTCTGGCCATGATCATGGCATCACCAATGTCAGTGACAAAGAACTCATCAAAGCACAATACCTTGGCTTTACTGGCCCAGCCTTTTGCAACTTGTTGTAAAGGGTTAAGTGTACCTTGAAGTACGTTAAGCGCTTGATGCACTTGTGCCATAAAGTGATGAAAATGCAGTCTTTGCTTTGTTACCCCCGATGAATGTGCAAAGAACAAATCCATCAGCATGGTTTTTCCTCGACCAACAGGGCCATATAAATACAAGCTTTGACATGACTTGCCCTGCTCAAGTGCATTCGCCAACGTGTCTAAAGCACTCAACGCGATAATTTGGGCAGGATCTTGGGTCAACTTTTGAGATTGAATTAGTGAAAAGTAACTGTCAGTGAGAGTTGTCATACTAGAGCGAAACAGAATAAAGGTTGTCTGTCGATTATTTTACAGGTTTTGCTACAAAGATAAGACTATTTTGATTTATACCAAACCGCTTAACTAAGTGGTCTATTTTGAGGCAAGAAAACCTTGTTGGTAGCACCGCTCACGCGTCCTGCTATCGCTGAGGTACCTACATCCATGTAGGCAAGGCAAAGATTTCGTTATTTAGTTGTTCTCGGCAATTGCTCCTGCATTGCCCTACCTTCTGCATCCATGCAGTCGTAAATGAGAAACCTTTAACGCAGCTATCATCAGGTTTAATCCCTCAAAATGATTAAATGTTATTGCGGATTGGTATTATTAAAAAGAAAAAAGCGCCGGGGGCAGCCGGCGCTTTTATATTCGTATTCAAGGGGAATTGAATACCTTTACTCTCAGTAATTTAACCAGTATAGATGAAATCACTAAAAGTACAGTGAAGTATAAGTTGTTTTACCTATACTTAACTAAGACCACGGTGCTCAGTGCAGGTACTTCAATTCTTTCTGCTGTAATTTTTGTCTCTTTGACCGCAGGGTCATGACCTTGCTTTAGCACTGGATGTAACTGGTAATCTTGACTTTCGACCACTTTGAATGAATTTTGTTCATTGTTAGAATTGAAGATCACCAAAATACGCGAAAATTTGTTATCTACAGCCTCACCCTGAGTATCATCTAACTGCATAACAATTAGACCTGATTGATGATTTTTATCCTTCGCTGATTTTTGCGTATTTAAAAATTGGACTTTTTGCTGAACTTGATCTGCGGTTGCAAGGCGGAATAACTCAGAACTATTTCTGATTTTTAGCATATCGATAAACATGCCTTTCGCCAGTTGAATATCTGCTGAACTCACATCATCACGGTTTTTGTGACCTGCAAGTACCGTTTCGATTAGAGGCCAGTTATCACTGTCTTTATCGGCTGGAGGTAAACCTACATCATAGTTATTGCTTTGGCCCGCAAAATCTATGGCATTAAACCAATCTCCATAATCATAGCTATCACGTAAAAATGATTTAGAACGCAATAGCTCTGATCCCATATGAATAAAAGGAACACCTTGGCCATACATAACATAACTCATGCTTTGTACATGTAAGCGCACACGCTCAGCGGCAGTTAAATCAAACGCAAGACGGTACTGACTGTTATCCCAGAGTGTTTGATTATCATGCTTAGACACATAGTTAATGGTGTCTGCCGGGTCAAACGCATAGCCTGTAGGTTGGTTGCCATAAGGAACGTCTTTACCTAAACGTTTATTTAACCCATTGTATTTATTTGCCAAATCATATTCAGCGAGATTACCCGCCATACCAATACGTACTTGGTCCATCGCCACAAAATAACGTTGTTTACTTTGTGCGTCAGTTTGTAATTCGTTAGGTAATGTCAGCAGACCATTACCTACTCCTTGTGTGACACGGGTATTGTTGCCAGGGCCTCTTACCGCATCACGAAGGCGATCGCTGAATGTACCAATCTCAGTGCCACCCAACTCTAACTGACTGGCCTGCACAAATTGTGCATTATTGGCTACTTCACCAAAGTTCCAACCTTCACCATAAAAGTAAGTATCAGGATCAATTTCACGTACCAGCGCTCGCGCATGTAGCATTTCTGCTTTTGGCTGATGACCCATTAAGTCGAATCTGAAACCGTCAATCTTATAATCACGTGCCCAAGTCACCAATGAATCATTCATCAGCTTTGCCATCATGGTGCGCTCAGTTGCCGTGTTACCACAGGTATAGCAAGTTGATTGCTCAACAATGCCTGTTGTTGGATTTAAACGGTGGTAGTATCCCGGCACAATTTTGTCGAGCACGGAATTTTTCGCCAAACCAAATTGATGAGTATGGTTGTACACCACATCCATGATCACACGAAAGCCCATCGAATGAAGGTGTTGTACCATTTTTCTAAATTCAACAATACGCGTTACACCCATCGAATCTGTCGCATAACTGCCCTCAGGCACTGTATAGTGAAATGGATCATACCCCCAGTTATAGTTATCAAATTGACGAAGGGCACTAACAAGCTTTTGCGCTTTAGCTGAGTCTGTTGGGTAGCTTTTTAATACATCGACTGCTCGTGTGTCTTTATCCCAAGAGTATTGACACTCGCCTAGCTCAGGCAACTGCTTGCACACAAACTGCATGCTAGAGGTGTGACCAATGACAGCTTCAGCATCTTCGTTGATACTGCCTAAATCATAAGTCGGCAGCAGATGGATGTTATTTAAACCCGCATCTCTCAGTGCCGTTAAGTGCTTCATACCATCTGAGTTCATATCGGTAAAAGCAAGATATTTACCACGCCAAGCACTGTTACTTAGCGCTTTATCACTGGCACTAAAATCGCGAATATGAGTCTCGTATAATATGTTATCTTCAGGCTTATTGATGCTTGGCACCGAATGACTTGCCCACCCGGCTGGCTGTGTGACTTTGTTGTCCAAGTCAACAACTTGTGCATGAGTACTGTTTGTGGACAAACTCAATGCATAAGGATCTGTGGTAGCAATTGTTTCGACTTTTTTCGTTTCTGGATGATAAACGGTGATTTCATACTGGTAATAATCAAGCGCTGCGATATTGTCCGTATTTACCTGCCAGACGCCGGTGTTTTTATCTTCCTGCATTGCAATTTTATTAGCGGGATTGTGAAGACTATTACCAAATGCTAGTAGAGATACTTTTTGCGCTGTAGGTGCCCACAACTTAAATTGCACAGAATCTGCAAGTACGGTTGCACCTAGATCAGACACTTCATTAGCATCATTCGCCGTTAGAGTATAAAGCGAATCTAATAGCTCCCCTTGCTGTACAAAGCTCACTAGCTCACCTTTGCTATCTACGACACTGACCTGCCCTTTCGCCCAGTTTTTCGCTTTTAGATTAGTAAGTGCAACTTTATATGCCTTAAAATCAGCTAAATGAGGATAACTAGCTGCAACCCAATTAGGCAACTCAATAGCCGTTAATGTCGCTAGCTGTGACATTTGTCCTTCAAGTAAAGTAGTTTTTAGCTCTAAGCTAAGCGCCTTGATAGCAGGGTCAATCAATACTAATTCTGACGTTAACCAGTGCGCTGCATATATAGCTTGCGTTGTTTCTTGCTCTGCTTGGCGCATTTCTGCTTGTGATGAAGCAACGATTTGGCAAGCGCTAAGTGATGCTAATAGTGGGATTGTTGTTATTTTCAGAAGTAAACCCAAAGATTTTGTTACTTTGCGCATTGCTATACCTCATATTTACAAAACGATATTCAACTCGTTTATAAGGTACTGAATGCTCTATATTTGACACAACCAAATAGACAGTCTTTGCATACGTATTCAGAACTTATTAACTAAACTCATCATTATGAATACGTATGCATTAACTATTCATCAACACAACACGGCTATATATTAAGCTCCGACAACCTATAACATGTTGGCATGACCGAACGATTACACAAGTTACTATAAAGTTTGGCATGTTAACGGTATAACCGAACACCTATGGCAACGGGGATAAAACAAATGCAAAAACTAAAACCAAGCAAAGTGACTTTGGCACTTTTAGCAAGCGGCTTTGCTGCAATGAGTGCACCAATGTTTGCTGCAGCACAAGATGCCGAAAACAAAGCACAGCAAGACGTTGAAGTAATAGAAGTAAAAGGTTTCCGCCGCTCGCTAGTTGAATCAATCAACGCTAAACGTTTTTCTACTAGTGTCGTTGAAACCATTTCAGCCGAAGACATCGGTAAACTACCTGACTCTTCGATCGCAGAATCTTTATCTCGCTTGCCTGGTCTTGCTACACAGCGTTTAGATGGCCGTGCAAGTAAGATCTCTATCCGTGGTTTCGGTGAAAATGAAAGCGGCACCACGTTAAATGGCCGCGAACAAGTTTCTATCAGCGACAACCGTGGCGCTGAATTTGACCTTTACCCATCTGAGATCATGAGCGGCGTAACCGTTTACAAAACACCAGATGCAAGTATCGAAGGTGAAGGTATTGCAGGTACAGTTAACCTACAAACAATCAAGCCATTGGACCAAGATGGTCGTATTATTCAAGTTAATGGTGTTATTGAAAAAACCAGTTTTGAAAAGCTAAACCCAGACGGTGAAAACAAGGGCCATAAAGCGACATTCTTCTACCTGGACAAATTCGCTGATGACACAATCGGTGTGGCATTTGCTCTTAACACAATGAGCTCTCCAAACCAAGAAAAACGCTGGAATTCATGGGGTTACCCTGAGTTTGAACAAGATGGTAAAAAGTACTCTATTTTAGGCGGTGCTAAGCCATATGTTCGCTCTTCAGAGCTTGAGCGTGATTCTATGATGTTCGTACTAGAAGCGGCACCGCGTGATGACGTACGTATGACATTCGATGCGTTATATGTAGATTTCTTAGACAAGCAACGCCTTCGTGGTATTGAAATCCCATTTGCATGGGGCCAAGGTACGGTGAGCGCAAACTCAGTAGATGATGCGTCAGGCTTCATTACTTCTGGTACAACCATGGGTCAACGTGTTGTGGTTCGAAACGACTATAACGAGCGTGACGCTGAGATGAAGTCATTAGGTTTCAATACAAAGTGGGATGTAAATACAGATCTAACGCTAGACTTTGACGTCAGCTATTCTAAAGTTGAAAAGAAAATCGTTGGTATCGAAAGCTATGCTGGTACAGGTCGTGGTAACGACCGTGGTGCAGCAGACACATTAAGCTATACACTAGATGGCGGTAACACAGGCGCTAAATTTAACCACAACCTTAACTATGCCGATTACGACCTTATTCAATTAGGCGGTCCTTTAAGTTGGGGTTGGAGTGGTGCGTTAAATGATGCGTTTAATGTCACAGGCACTGATTTCGAAAACCAATTACAAGATGGTTTCATCAATACACCTGAAGTTGAAGACGAACTTAAGTCACTGAAATTTGCAGCTACACAAGCAATCGAGAACGACTTTATCTCAGCAGTTTCAGCGGGTATTTCATATCGTGACCGCGAGAAGGCGAAGTTATCTGAAGGTTACTTCTTAACGCTTTCAAGCTTCAAGTATCCGAGCAACACGGGCATGATGGTAGTACCAGAACAGTACCGTCTAGGTACAGCTAATCTAGATTTTATCGGCATGGGTGAAATGATTGCTTATGACGTCAATAGCCTTGTTCGCGACGGTTACTACTATGGCCTGCAAGAGAGCTTGACTAACTCATCTCACGCAACAAAGTCTTGGACTGTTCGTGAAAAAGTAACATCACTATTTGTAAAAGCAGACATCGACACTGAAGTCGCAGACATGCCATTAAGTGGTAACGTAGGTCTGCGTTATGTTCGCTCTGAGCAGTCATCGCAAGGTAATGCATTCAACACTCTTGATGGCAAGGTCGTTACTTCACCTACTGACATCAGCCATGACTATAACCACTTATTACCCAGCTTAAACTTAACGTTAAAGCTTGACGAAGACCAGTCAGTGCGTTTCGGCGCAGCAAAAACCATTTCTCGTGCTCGTCTTGATGAAATGAATGCGTCATTTAGTGCTTCATACAACCAACAACCTGATTCTAACGGTAACAACTGGTCAATCGGTGGTGGTAACCCTGAGCTTGAGCCAAAAGAAGCATTTGGCTTAGATTTCACTTACGAAAACTACTACAGCAGTGAAGGTTACTTCGCAGTTGCACTATTCCATAAAGACATCACTAACTGGCACTTCGACGGTCAATATGCGGTTGATATGACAGGTGTTGCAGATCCGGCAACTGGCGCGATCCCTGCAAATCCAAATGGTACAGGTAGCGGTAAAGTAAATGGTGGTGAAGGTACACTTTGGGGTTATGAGCTATCTGGTACATTACCGCTAAATGTTTTCTCTGAGGCATTAGACGGCTTTGGTATTATCGCCAGCTACACAGGTGTTGAGTCTGATCTGAAAAACCCTGAAGGCGCTGAATACAAGATCCCGGGTCTTTCAGAAAGTATTTCAACATTCACCTTCTATTATGAGAATCATGGTTTCTCAGCACGTGCTAGCATGCGTAAACGTGATGACTTCAAAGGTGACGTAAACGGTATCGGTTATACAGCAACTCAAGTAGACATCATGGGTGAAACAATTTGGGATGCACAAATTGGTTATGACTTTGGTGAAGGTGGTTTCAAAGATCTTGAAGGTTTATCTGTATTTCTACAAGGCTACAACCTGACTGAAGAACCATTCACTACACTAAGCGGTGACAATGCGTTACAGGTACGTGATTACCAAGATTATGGCCGTAACTACTCGCTAGGCTTCGCATATAAGTTTTAAACGAGCGTGATAAAGCTAAGTTAGATATGATAGCCCTTGCGATGAAAATCCAAGGGCTTTTTTGGAAGTAAAACATGCAAAACAAAATTAATGATGTCGTCATAGTTGGAGGTGGTACAGCAGGCTGGATGACTGCAAACTTACTCGCAAAGGTGCTAGGCAAAAGCATTAACGTGACTCTACTTGAGTCAGATGACATCTCGACCGTTGGTGTTGGCGAAGCAACCATCCCGCCAATTATGCAATTCAATCAAGCCATTGGTGTCAATGAACACGCCTTTATGCAGGCTTCGAAGGCGACTATTAAGCTCGGTATTCAGTTCGAGAATTGGCAAAAGCCTAAACATAAATATATGCATGCCTTTGGTAGCATAGGTAAAAACTTCCCGTTTTGTGACTTTCATCACTTTTGGTTAAAACATCAAAACAAAAATGAACAAGTCAATAACCTCACTTATTGGGATTTCTCACTTAACTACCAAGCCGCTAAGCACAACAAGTTCCAGAAGCTCAAACATCTTCCTAACACTAACCTGCCGGGCATTGCCTATGCGTATCATTTTGATGCAGGATTATACGCCAAGTTTTTAACTGAACATGGCAAGCAGCATGGGGTTAACCATGTTATTGGTACGGTAAAGCAAGTTAATCAAAACAACGAAACGGGTTTTATCGAAAGCTTGTTACTTGATGATGACACACAGCTCAATGGTAATTTATTTATAGACTGTACTGGCATGCATGCCCTACTCATCGAAAAAACACTCAGTACTGGCTACGATGATTGGTCACATTGGTTACCTTGCGACCGCGCTATGGCTGTGCCAAGTGAAAACGCAGAAACGGTTGTGCCTTACACACGCTCTATTGCACATCATGCTGGCTGGCAATGGCAAATTCCACTGCAACACAGAACAGGCAATGGCTTGGTTTACAGCTCTAAGCACATGAGCGACGAAGAAGCCAAACAAACACTACTGTATAATCTGCCGGGCAAACCATTAAACGACCCAAGAATTATTAAATTTAGAACCGGTCGTCGCAGAAAAGTCTGGAATAAAAATGTGGTCAGTATTGGCCTTTCAAGTGGTTTTTTAGAGCCTTTAGAATCAACCAATATTCATCTTGTGCAAAGTGTGGCAACGCGTTTACTCAAGTTCTTCCCACACAATGGCATTAGCCAAACCTTAGTCGATGAGTTTAACCGCTTGTGCAAAGCCGAAGTTGAAGGTATTCGCGACTTTATTATCTTGCATTACAAGTTAAATGCTCGAACTGATAGTGCGTTTTGGCGACAGTGTCAGCAAATGGACATCCCCGACACACTGAAAACTAAAATAGAGTTATTTAAACATACTGGCAAAGTACACTGCGAACCAAACGATTTATTTACCGAAATCGCATGGCAACAAGTGATGCTCGGACAAGGTATCATGCCAGCCGATACTCACCCACTTGTTGATGGGTTAAGTGATGAACAAATCGATGATATGATGGAAAGCTTGCGAACGCTAGTCGATAAAACCGTCGAAAATATGCCTACTCACCAAGACTTTTTAATGCAATTCAAATAACCCCACACGCTCATTTATGCAGCCTGATAATTAAACTGTCAGGCTGT
>Ga0209992_10001663_pt1 | contig 22450 bp, 23 predicted proteins | sample 2SBtaG_2_FD_182564 | JGI IMG/M metagenome (GOLD analysis project Ga0209992, IMG submission 182564) | Deep subsurface microbial communities from Kolumbo volcano to uncover new lineages of life (NeLLi) - 2SBTROV12_ACTIVE470 metaG (SPAdes)... | ecosystem: Environmental > Aquatic > Marine >... | reverse complement strand
CGATCCATAAATAGACGACGGTTTGGCAGTTTGGTGAGTGGATCATAGAAAGCCAATTGATGGATTTCCTGTTCACGGCGCTTACGCTGGGTAATATCACGCGATACCGAAACGTAATGTGTGACTTTCTTGTATTGGTCATAAACCGCTGTGATGGTCATATATTGAGGAAAGACTTCACCGTTCTTGCGTTTATTCCAGATTTCGCCGGACCACTTTCCACCCTCGGTCAGTTTTGCCCGCATATCCTCAAAATAGGCATCATCATGTTGATCTGATTTCAGGATATTCGGGTTCTTCCCAAGCAACTCAGATGATTGATAACCCGTCATACTTTCGAATGAACGATTGGCACGAAGTATATTTCCATTCTGGTCAGTGATCATAATGGCCTCCTGCACATCAAAAGTCGCAGCCATAATACGTAGATCTTCGTCGAGTTTTTTTTCGTTTTGAGATGTCTCTGCAGGAGCCATATACGTGTCCGTTCGGGAGTAATGCTGCATTCAACTCCAAAGGTATTTTTTTACCACTCTTGGTGATCAGGCGGATTTCCATTACTGGGCTCATTTGCGCGGTTAGCATTTTTTTTGCGCCTTGCTTATAAGCGTCACGCCAATCTTCCGGTACCAGATCGAAAACTCTTATTTTGTACAGCTCTTCACGAATATACCCTAATAGCTCGACAGTATTGTCGTTGACGTACACGATGTGTCCATTTTGTTCGGTGATGAACACGGCATCCGGTGCGTTTTGCAATGTCATTTGCAGTTGTTCACGACTGTCATTTAGGTCTTTGACTAACTCGGTAAGCAAGATGGTCAAGTCCTCCAGATTGTTGCCATCAATCTTGATGCTACGACCTAAGGGCTCAAGCAAATTGTTGGCTGTATGCGCAAGAGTTTCTAGTGCCTTTTCATGATTGATGACTTCATCAAGCAATTTCTCATTTGCATCAGTCAGCTCTTGCGAACTGACCGCCATCATATGATGACTCAAAGCCAAATCACGTTCATATTGGGAATATTGATTACTGACCAACTCGATAAATTGTTCGAATCCAGCCAAGGTGGCTCGCCCTTCAGGCGAGAGATTGTCTGATCCCATTTCCAACTCACGCATTAAGGCTGCGAGCTGGTTAATGTCGTCAACATGCAGATGGCGTTTTAGCTGGCGTGCTAACAGTTTATGTGTCATGAGAGCATTATTTCGGCGTCAAAATTCTGTTAGATACGTGATCGTCATGGTCTGGTTGTGAAGCTGGCAATTGAGCAGCCCTTGGCTGTTACTGATTTCACCTTGTGAATAGAAACCACATACAGTCACATTCCCCCCTAACACTTGACGAACTTGATCGATTTCTTCGTCAGTACGATTTTCCATTACCAATTTGCGCCCCACACAACTAATCAGGATGGCCACGCCGTTAAGGGGGGGCGCATCGGACGTTTTAATCGCTTCAAGTGCTGCAGCTTCTGCGCCATCGACTAGGTAATCGGTATGCGCATGCATCAGACGTAAATAACTGCCTGGCCTGATCATGCCAGCCATGATCAGGCTGCCATCATTTTCATTGATGCTCATTGTGGTTCTAATCAGATGGCTTGTGTCTTTGGGGTCGTTCAGCATTTCAAAAGGAAATTGCAATGCGCTAAGCGGCAGATCACGTGCATGCTCGTTCAGATAGCGCTTGCACAGATCAAGTGCGGGCTCACCGTCCAATTCGTATAGGATATTTTGCTCGCAACGGGTTACTTTTCTTGTCGGGCCAAAAGGTTGCCAGCCGCCGTTGCATCCATGAGAAAACTTAAAACCGGCTCCCTTTAAACCAAGCGATACCACTCGTGAACTGGATATACCTTCATTACACAAAGTGTAGGTCTTTTGAAATGCACCGTTATCACCACCCAAACCACCCGTAACCGGAATAGATGGACCTAATTCACTCGCTAGGCCTTCTAACACCATTTCGCTGCTGTTTATGTCGACACCTAAGCCGAACATCATCACACCATCTGGCTCAAATACTTTTAGATTTTGTGCCAGTGCTTTGCCAGCTTTGGATGGACTGTTCATCTCAGTTGGCGCCACTGTGGCGATATGTAACTTGGCATTCTCGAAACGAATGGCAGTGACAACAGTCGTATTATCACCGACGCCGTTGTTCGATATTTCACCGGCGGTTGAACAACCCACTCTGTAGGCATCTGGAAATAAATTACTTAACGCCAATTCTAGAGCGGGATCGGAAAAATGTGTCACACAACCAAAAACCATCAAAAGCTGCGGTTCAATAGCAGCGAGCGCATGCAGCTTGCTTAAATCGGCGGTAAGATCTTCCAGAATCACTTGTTCGCTAAGCACAGTGTTCTCCCGATAACGGTTTAATCGTATTTAATCATAATTTTCGGCTGTTTTCACTAGGTCAGAGCGTTGAAAACAGAATTGAAATATGACGAAAGACTGGCAAATCCTTATAATTCCGACTTTGCAAAATAGTATATTGGAGCCATTAGATATGTCGCTTAACCTTTTCAATTCCAGACAAACTTTTAACCTTGCATCAGGCAAGCAGGCCACATTGTATTCCCTTCCAGCCTTGGAGAAGGCGGGGGTTGGCAATATTTCACGTTTGCCGGTCTCTATCCGCATCGTACTGGAATCTGTTCTGCGTAACTGCGACGGTATCAAGGTGACTGAGCAGCATGTACGTCAATTAGCCAACTGGGAGCCGAACGCAGCGCGTACCAATGAAATCCCCTTTTTGGTCGCACGCATTGTGTTGCAGGATTTTACCGGCGTGCCATTACTTGCTGATCTTGCCGCAATGCGAGATGCCGCAGCAAAGCAGGGTAAGGATCCAAAAGTGATTGAGCCGTTGGTGCCAGTGGATATGGTGGTCGATCATTCTGTTCAGATCGATTATTACAACCGCCCTGATGCACTCAAGCTCAATATGGAACTTGAATTTGAACGCAACAATGAGCGCTACCGTTTCATGAAGTGGGGTATGCAGGCATTCGACACTTTCAAGGTCGTGCCACCGGGTATCGGCATCGTGCATCAAGTCAATCTCGAATATCTGGCACGCGGTGTATTGCAAAAAGACGGCGTGATGTACCCGGATACGTTGGTAGGCACGGATAGCCACACCACGATGATTAACGGCATCGGTGTGGTGGGCTGGGGTGTGGGTGGTATCGAGGCTGAGGCCGGTATGTTGGGTCAGCCGGTGTATTTCCTGACACCGGATGTGGTGGGTGTGAATCTGACAGGCAAGCTTCGTGAAGGTGTGACGGCAACTGACCTTGTGCTGACCGTCACTGAGCTGATGCGTCAACATAAAGTCGTCGGCAAGTTCGTTGAGTTCTTTGGTGAAGGCACTGCCGCACTGACTTTGCCTGATCGTGCGACTATCGCGAATATGGCACCGGAATACGGTGCGACGATGGGCTTCTTCCCGGTTGATGATGTGACCGTCCAATTTATGCGTAATACCGGACGTACAGACGAAGAGGTTGACGCTTTCGAGTCTTATTTCAAAGCGCAAGATTTATTTGGCATCCCTGAGGCGGGCAGCATTGACTATAGCGGCGTGGTGGAACTGGATATTTCCACGATCGAGCCTTCACTGTCAGGCCCTAAACGTCCTCAAGACCGTATTGCATTGAAGTCGATGAAAGAGACATTCAATAATCTGTTCAGCAAACCTGTTGCAGAAAACGGCTTTAACCAGTCTGAAGACAAGTTGGCACAGCGTTACGCCACCGGAGCGGGTGATCTCCAGATAGGCAATGCCGATGTTTTGATCGCAGCAATCACTTCTTGCACCAACACCTCAAATCCAAGTGTGATGCTTGCCGCAGGCCTATTGGCAAAGAAGGCGGTGGCAAAGGGGCTGAGAATCGCACCTCACATCAAGACTTCACTGGCCCCTGGATCTCGCGTGGTGACCGAGTATCTGACTAATGCCGATCTGTTGAAGTCGTTGGAGGTACTCGGCTTCAGCCTTGCTGCCTATGGCTGCTCCACCTGCATTGGCAATGCAGGGCCGTTGCGTGAGGATATCGAGAAGACCATCACGGATAACAATTTGATTTGTGCTGCGGTGCTTTCCGGCAACCGCAATTTCGAGGCACGTATTCACCCTAATTTGAAAGCTAATTTTTTGGCTTCTCCGCCGCTGGTTGTCGCTTACGCCATTGCCGGCAGAATGAATATCAATCTGGATACCGATCCTCTGGGTACTGACATGGATGGGCGTGCCGTCTTTCTGAAGGACATCTGGCCAAGTAGTGAAGAAGTCCACGAAGTAATGAAATTCGCAGCTGATCCTGAGGTATTTCACAAGCTATACGGTGACCTGACAAAGGATTTACCGCTATGGAATGGGATCTCTGCGCCAACTGGCGATCAATACCAATGGGATGATTCCACCTACATTGCGTGCCCACCGTTCTTTGAAGGTGAAGAGCCGACTGTCGGAGATATCCACGGGGCGAAGGCATTGGCCTTGCTTGGTGATTCTGTCACCACTGATCACATCAGCCCGGCGGGTAGTTTCAAGCCAACGACGCCTGCCGGACAATATCTGCAAGGCAAAGACGTTGCAGTTAAAGACTTCAATAGCTATGGCGCACGGCGCGGCAATCACGAGGTGATGATGCGCGGCACATTTGCCAATGTACGTATCAAGAATCTGATGCTGCCCGCAAATGCGGACGGCTCTCGTATCGAAGGGGGTTACACACTGCATAACGGTGAGCAAATGGCAATTTACGATGCCGCGATGAAATATATCGCTGCGGGTACGCCGACGGTTATTTTTGCCGGTGAGGAATATGGCACCGGCTCCTCTCGTGACTGGGCAGCAAAGGGAACAAAGCTGCTAGGGGTGAGAGCGGTCATTGCAAAAAGCTATGAACGTATTCATCGCAGCAACTTGATCGGCATGGGGGTATTGCCTTTGCAGTTTAAGGGTGACGATACGCTAACAGCACTCAACCTGACCGGAGAAGAAACCTTTGATATCAACGGTATCGATGAAAGTTTGAAGCCACAACAAGATGTATCGTTGACGATCACCCGCAAAGATGGAAGCAAACAAGACCTTTCATTGTTGCTAAGAATCGATACCCCGATTGAAGTGGACTACTATCGCAACGGAGGGATTTTGCCTTATGTCTTGAAGGCGTTAGTCAATCAGGCATAATAAAGGCTGTCAGCTCATGGGTTGATGGTGAGATCAACGCATGTCGTTGCTAACAATTCAAGGAGTGTTTATGAGCCATGAAGAATTGGATGATCCACGCAGGAGATGGCTGGTGCAAGCAATTGCCTCCGGCCTGATTACTGCTGGCTTGCCTGCAACGCATGCATTGGCGGAAAGTGTTTTCGGCGGCATACCCTCAAAGCTACCTGTTGGTCGCTCTGTGTATCGTATTAGAGGACAGGCGACCGTAAACGGTAAAGAAGTGACACCCGCAACCATCATCAAGCCAGGTGATGAGCTCGAAACTGCCGAAGGTAGTGAGCTGATATTTGCCGTCAATGGTAGCCATGCGATGATCTTACGGGGAGGGAGTAATCTTGCCCTTGAAGCAGATAAAAAATCGGCTAGCGCATGGTTTATCAATGGCCTGAGGTTGCTGACAGGGAAGTTATTGTCGGTATCACGAGATAGCCGCATGAAGGTCAGCACCAACACCGCGACATTAGGCATACGCGGAACGGGTTTTTATGTTGAGTCCGACCCTGAGCAAACCTATTTTTGTACCTGTTACGGGACGACTGATGTTGTCGCGAATGCCGACCCTGCGAGCAAGACCACGGTAACCGCTACGCACCATGACAGGCCTTTGTATATCGTGAAAGATGGTGGCGAAGGTAATAATATTCGCAACGCGCCTTTTATCAACCATACCGATCAGGAGCTGACCTTGATCGAGGCACTGGTTGGCAGGACGACACCGTTCGTATTCGAAAACGACGCTTACAGTTCACCGCGCCGTGATTATTAGTAGATAAGTTTGAATCAGAAACGCAGCATGTAAGCTACGGAATACTGGTTGGCGGTGTAACTGTCTTCGGTTATTCCACTAACCAGGTCTGTCCAGTAGCTAACGCTTGATTCAGCAGAACGCCATGAAAAGTCAATTGCGCTGCTTTCACTGAACGGCAGGTTATACCCGGCCTTAAAAATTTGGGTGGTACCATTTACCCGATAGCTCCAAATCGAGATTACATCATCCTTGGTAATGTCGTTTGGCGCAAAAGTGTTATACCAATCCCATTCAGGAGTGGCGCCAATTGCCATGCTGCCATCTCTATACTCACCACCGAGGTAAATCGTGCCTGCACCTCTGAGATCATAGTCTATGTTTAAGAGTCCGCCGTCATATTGGTTCTTGAAGACTGTGTGTTGCCCGTCACGTTCTCGATGGAAAGCCGCACCATAGAAATTGATCCGGTCAGTAAGGGTTTTTCGTACCGAAAAACCATATGACGTATTCGTTCCATCACGTTGGTCAGAGTCATATTCAACCAATGAGTATTTTGCAAATAAGCCAAAGATCGGTGTGCCGAATTCAGCAGAGCTGCGATACTGGACTTCTGCCTGAACGCCGCCACTGATATTGCTTAGTTTATTGAGATCAACATACTGCTCAACGCCAAACGATCCGGTCATATTGATGCGAACATGCTTGCTAACAGGTAAGACAAAAGGTTGATTGATCGTCAGGCTGATTGCCTGATCAGATTGAAATTTCTTATCGCCGCTGTGTGCTCGAGTAATATTGTCATCAAACAACACACTCAAGCTGACTTGCGTGTCCGATGCAGCGGAATACGCTGACAGACTGAGTGATAAACCGGTCACAAAGGCCAGTGCAATACTAAATTTTCGGTATCTACGGGTATTGAGAATCTCTGTCATTTAATCATTACTCCTGCACAGAAGTTGAGTCGATTTTTATGATTTATTCCATGTTGGTAGAATCATACTGCGCTACGTGAGTATTGTGAACCAACAGAATATCACCTGACCGATATTATTCGCACTTTAAGAGCTGTCAGCTTTTCTCAAGGTCCTCAACTTGCAACAGCAAGCTCAAACGATCCTGTTTGACCACTGCTTGCCAATGACGACCGGATAATGCGCCTTCCAATGCCCATAATAAATTCAGGCTGGTGTTTGGGGTGGACCGTTTGGTGTGTACAAAAGCGCGCACTGCACCAAGCTGACGTAATTGTTCAACAGAGTGTATGCCGGCTTTCGCCAGCATTTGCTGTGACTTGGGACCAAGGTTCGGTAAGTCGGTGATGTTCATACGCTCTCCAACATGCTGGTGCTCTCCAACATGCCGGCTTACTCGTCCTGAAACTCCTGATCCGGAAAAAGCGCCTGGTTGAAACCGAACTTGGTCATATCACGGATGCGCATCGGATAAAGAATACCGTCCAGATGGTCACATTCATGCTGCACAACGCGTGCATGAAAACCGCTGACGGTTCGATCTATTATGGCGCCGTATTCATCTACTCCCTGATAACGTATTCGGGTATGGCGCGGCACCAGACCGCGCATACCGGGTACGCTCAGGCATCCTTCCCAGTCTTCTTCTACTGAGTCACCCCGCGGCGTGATAACAGGATTGATCAATACCGTCTCGGGTACGGTATCCGCATCGGGATAACGTGAGTTCTGTTGCACGCCGAAAATCACAACACGAAAGCCAACGCCGATCTGAGGTGCAGCCAAACCGGCGCCGTTCAATGCCTGCATCGTATCGCGCATATTGGCAAGCAGTTCGTGAAGGGAGGGCGTATCAAAGTTGATGACGGGTTTGGCCTCTTGCCATAAACGTTGGTCCCCCATTTTCAATACCGGCATGACAGCCATTTCTATTCTTCCTGACAGTTGACGACGCACTCGAGGATATTGCGTACCCTTACCATGGCTTCGCTGGCGGTGGTGTTGAGGGCTTCCATGTGGATGCCGGTCTGACTGTCACCTCGCCCCGCCGCGTAGTTGGCAACCACCGCAATGGCGGCATATTCAAGTTCCAGTTCTTTTGCCAGTGCTGCCTCGGGCATGCCGGTCATACCGACCATGTCTGCGCCATCCCGCTCATAGCGATTGACTTCGGCAATACTATCCAAGCGGGGCCCTTGCGTGGCTGCATATACGCCGCCATCTAAACAAGCTTGTTGCGTCTTGATCGCGCTATGCAAGATACGTTTGCGTAGCGGAGTGCTGTAAGGGAGTGTGAAATCAGCATTGTTGTATGGTTTGTCACGGGTCTCGAAATAAGTCGCATCGCGACCATGCGTGTAATCAATGATCTGGTCAGGCACAACGATCACGCCGGGCTTGAGGTCGTCACGAATACCACCGACTGTGGCTACAGAGATGACTTCATTGACACCTTGCTCGCGTAATACCCAGAGATTGGCGCGGTAGTTCACCAGATGTGGCGGGATAGTATGTCCATATCCATGACGCGCCAGAAAAATCACCTCATGCCCATCCAGTGTGCCAAACAAGAATGCACCTGACGGTTCGCCATAAGGTGTGCGCATCACCTGTTGATGGTTAATCTTTAGATTGGTTAACTGGGTGAGGCCTTTACCGCCGATAATCGCCAACATTAGTTTTGCTCCTTTGCCGCATAAATGGCGGGTAGATTACGCCACGCGCCCTTGATATCCATACCATAGCCGAACACGAAACGATCCGGTACGTCCAGTCCGACAAAATCAGCTTGGATAGGCTTGATTTTGTCATGTTTTTTATCGACAAATACGGCACTATAGAATTGACGCGCGCCTAATTCCAGTACGCGTTCATGCAGCGCAGACATGGTGTGACCTTCGTCCAGTATATCGTCCAGAACCAAGACGGTGCGTCCACGAACGTTTTCACGGGGTTCAACTGTCCAGTGCATTTCACCACCTTGTTGTGCATCACCATAGCGAGATACATGAACATAATCGAAATCCAGCGGGAATTTCAGCAGGGGGAGTAACTGTCCGGTAAATACGACGGCACCGCCCATTACCGATAGGATCAGCGGATATTCATTGGCAAGTTTGGCGTTAATATCTTCTGCAAGCTGATGCAAAGCAGACTGTACCTGCGTCTCTGCGTAGATTAAGTCTGCGTGATGCAGAATTTCCTGTACTGACTGAGGTGAATTACTCATTGAGACAAGTATGAAAGTATATTATTTCAAGCTCCGCAAATAAGCGGAGAAATCATCTTGAAGCTCGGCATGTTTCAAAGCCAGTGCGACGGTAGCCTTTAGATACCCCAGTTTTGAGCCACAGTCGTAGCGAGTGCCATTGAAACGATAGGCAAGCATCATCTCCTCCTTCATCAGCGCAGCGATACCATCTGTCAATTGAATCTCGCCGCCTGCGCCAGCCTGTACTTTTTCAAGGTGATGGAAGATACGCGGCGTGAGGATATATCTTCCCACTACGGCCAGCGTCGATGGTGCTTGTTCGGCGTTGGGTTTTTCAACGATGGCTTTCATCTTTTCGATGTCATCTTCAAAAGGGTCGCTGCTGATAATGCCGTATTGATGCGTCTGATCAAGTGGCACATCCTGCACACCCAGAGTAGAACATTGATGACGGTGGAATATATCGACCATTTGTTTGACGGCTGAGGTCTTTCCGTCAATCAGATCGTCGGCCAAAATCACTGCAAAAGGTTCATCCTGAACCACCGGCTTTGCACAGAGCACTGCATGACCCAAGCCGAGGGGTTCGGCTTGTCGGATATAGATGCAGTTCACATGAGCAGGCACGATGTCGCGAACAATTGCCAACAAATTTTCTTTGCCATCCGCTTCCAGCATGGACTCCAGCTCATAAGCCTTGTCGAAATGATCTTCAATGGCACGCTTGTGGCGACCGGTAATAAACACCATGTCGGTGATGCCGGCAGCGACCGCTTCTTCAACAGCATATTGAATCAAAGGCTTGTCAACGACAGGAAGCATCTCTTTTGCAGTTGCTTTGGTGGCGGGAAGAAAACGGCTGCCTAAGCCTGCAACCGGAAAGACTGCCTTGGTGATTTTCTGCTTCATGATGCTTTAGTCCTATTTAAAATTTCCTGATTCATAAATTCAAGGAAATCGGTTTCAGTCATGACTGACACGCCAAGATTGACAGCCTTGTCCAGTTTGCTACCTGCCTCGTTGCCTGCCACCACAAAGCTGGTTTTTTTAGAAACGCTTCCGCTTACTTTTGCACCCAGAGACTCTAATTGCTCTTTAGCCTTATCGCGTCCCATTGAGGTGAGTGTACCGGTTAATACGAAAATTTTACCTGATAAAGGGAGTGCTGCCGTGTTGATTCCTTCGACTTCCTCAAGTTGTAAGCCACCTCGTTGTGGATCAAGCAAATCTTCAATGACCTCAATATTATGCGGTTCACGGAAGAATTCATAAACACTTTTAGCCACAATGGGACCCACATCAGGAACCTGCTGCAACTGCTCAAGATCTGCCTCACGTATTTTTTTCAATGTGCCGAAACTGCGTGCTAGGTCCTTGGCGGTGGTTTCACCGACATTGCGAATGCCTAGTGCAAACAGAAAACGAGCTAATGGTTTACGCTTGCTCTGCTGCAAGGCAGCAACGATGTTCTGTGCGCTTTTCTCAGCCATGCGTTCCAATGAGGAAAGTGTTTCAATATCCAGACGATACAGGTCAGGTAGGGACCGAATGATATTTTCGTCTACCAGTTGATCGACCAGTTTATCGCCCAAACCTTCGACATCCATTGCGCGTCTTCCGGCGAAATGCAGAATGGCTTGTTTGCGCTGCGCCGCGCAAAATAAGCCACCGGTACAACGCGTATTGGCTTCGTCATCCGGGCGAACTGCATGGCTACCGCACACCGGACAACTTGTCGGCATGACGAATGAGGGTGCATTTTTCAGGCGACGTTCCACCAGCACACCGACCACTTCCGGGATCACGTCTCCGGCGCGGCGCACGATGACGGTATCACCGATATGTACATCCTTACGGCGGACTTCTCCTTCGTTATGCAGTGTGGCGTTGCTGACGGTGGTGCCGCCGACGAACACCGGTTCCAGTTTGGCAACAGGGGTGAGCTTGCCGGTACGCCCGACCTGAATCTCGATATCTCGCACGATAGTGAGTTGCTCTTCCGCAGGATATTTGTGCGCGACAGCCCAGCGTGGCTCTCGTGAGACAAAGCCGAGTTCATCCTGTAAGGCACGGCTATTGACCTTATAAACTACCCCATCAATATCGAAGGGGAGTGCATCCCGCTTTGTTGCAACTTTCTGATGAAATTCAACCAGACCCTGAGCACTATTGACAACCTCACGTTCATCGCAGACGGGTAAACCGTTTGCCGCAAGTGCGTCTAACATGGCACTGTGGCTAGACGGTATATGCCAACCATCCACCTCTCCCAATCCATATGCGAAGAAAGACAACAGACGTTTTTTGGCCAGCGCGGGATCAAGCTGTCGAATTCCGCCTGCTGCACCGTTGCGCGGATTGACTAATGTGGCTAAGTCCTGTGCGCGTTGCTGTTCGTTGTATCGTTTAAAATCCGGGCGTGACATATAGGCTTCACCACGTACTTCCAATACGGCTGCAGAGCAGTGCTTGAGGCGTAATGGAATCTCTCGGATGGTTCGGATGTTTTGTGTGACATCTTCGCCTGTTTCGCCATCTCCTCTGGTGGCGGCTCTTACCAATACACCGTGTTCGTAACGCAGGCTGATGGCCAGTCCATCGAACTTGAGTTCGCACGCGTATTCAATAGCGGCATCCGCTTTGGTCAAGCCCAGCTCTTTGCGTATGCGTGTATCGAAAGCCAGTGCGCCATCGGCGGTCGTATCGGTTTCAGTGTGTATGGAAAGCATGGGCACGGCATGAGGTACGGGTGTGAAACCATCCAGTACCTTGCCACCCACCCGTTGCGTGGGAGAGTCAGGCGTTAACAGTTCAGGGTGCTCGTTTTCGAGTATTTGTAGTTCCCGGAATAGTTTGTCATATTCCGCATCAGGAAGCGTAGGAGCATCCAGCACATAGTAGGCATGCTCATGCCGTTCTATCTCGGCACGGAGTTGCGTGATACGTGACGCGATGTCCATCAGGAAAATAAACGGTATGCCTGCGGGTTGCCCGGTGTGACGCCGAACTCGGTCATTTTCGCTTCGATCTCTTCAATACGTGTACGTATCAGTGCCAATCCACTTTCGCTGAGCGGCACATTGTGATCGTCAACCAGATTGACCTGTAATCCTTTGGCGAGTCCGTGTGCAACTTGCATCAGTTGGTCGAACTTGTCAGTCGGATTGGAGACACGCGGGACATCGAGCAACAAGGTGATGCCAGCACTACCGCTGGTTTCCAGAAGATGAAGTTGGAATGGCTTGGCATCACGGTTGACCAGGCTGAACAGGCTGTGACCTTGCCCATCGAGTTGATGGAATGCACCATCTGATTCCAGTGTCATGCCTAACAGGGTGGCCGATTGGGATATTTTGCTACCCAGCAATAAGCGCTTTCCCGGTGGTATCAGATTGACACCGACCATTTGATCTACACTTGCGCAGAAAGCATCAAGGTCGATCGCACGGTGATGGGTTTCATCGACATCGGGAATAGCAGCATCTGCGTTGAGACTTTGCGCAATGCCGGCAACAAGGTCACGAAAATCTGCCAGTTTGGCTGCACTAATCGGACCACTACGGTCAACCAATTGCAGGGCGAAGCGAAAACGCTTGTACAACGTTTGACTCTCTGCGATGACACGTTCCCACTGTTTGGTGTTAAACGTCATTCCGCAGACATATACCGGTTTGCCGAAGTCGAATTTACGCTGCCACAGACTATTCAGCGCAGAGGCGGTGTGCGGACTGTTGGTGTTTAACTCAATGATGAAATTATCGCGAACATCCAGCGTAGAACACGTTTCGTCTATATACGAAGCGGCAGTTTCTGTTTCGACAGTGGTGGATTCAGGTTTTTCGGTAACGGCAGTATTCGCTTCAGACACGACTGAATCTGCTTCAGGATTTTCATAAAGCGCATCACTTTGAGACGACCTGAAGCTATTGTCGAACTTCTGCTGGTATTGTCGTTGTTTCCACCAGCCATAGATATAGAGCACCACGATCACTCCGATGCCTATCACCAGCAAGGAAAATTGCAATTCACTCATAGAAACTCATCAATATCGGTATGTAGATGCAGATTATCTCATGCTCTCGGTGAAACATGAATTCCAGAAGGATGTATTTCTGCTCAGGGATGGAATGATTTTGTTCTGCCTATGCCAATGGCAGCTCTTCGTTACTCATGCCGATGACGGAAACTTCGCCAAGTGCTTTGAGAAATACTGGCTGTTCGTGTAGTTGTGCTAACGATCCTGAATGGGCTTTGCCGCGCATTTGGGCGAGGCGTGCCTTGCTGGTAGCAGGTATTTCCCAGTCTAAGCCTTGTATTAATTCTTCTGCCGATTCTGGTTTATTGCATACCAGTACGATGTCGCAACCTGCATTCAGTGCTGCCTCAGCACGTTCCACGATTCCGCCTGCGACACTTGCCCCCTCCATACTTAAGTCGTCACTGAAGATACATCCTTCAAATCCCAATTCTTCTCGCAGCACGTTTTTCAACCAGACGGGCGAGAATCCTGCCGGGCGACTGTCAATCTTTGGATAGATGACGTGTGCGGGCATCACGGCGGTCAGGCCGTAATCTATCATCTGCCGGAAAGGGATCAGGTCAGCCATCTCTATATCGACGTAATCACGCTCATCGACCGGGATGTCCAGATGAGAATCGGCTTGCACATAGCCGTGTCCCGGAAAATGCTTGCCTACCGTTGGCATGCCGCCATGCTTGAGCCCCAACAACAGGCTGTGTGCCAATTCAGCGATAGCCTGAGGCTCATTGTGGAATGCGCGGTCACCTATCACGCTGCTCTGCCCGTAATCCATATCCAGCACGGGCGTAAAGCTGAAGTCCACACCACAAGCGCGTAATTCAGAAGCCAGCACCAAACCTGTTTGCTGCGCCAGATGTCTAGCGTGTTTGGGGTGATCGTCCCAGAGCTTGCCGAGTTCCCGCATTGGCGGAATCTTGGTAAAGCCATCGCGAAACCGTTGCACGCGCCCGCCCTCATGATCGACCGCCACCAATAAAGGCGGGGCGCGCAGGGCGTGGATGGCTGTCGTGAGCTCAGTGAGTTGGCTGGGCGATTCGTAGTTTCGGGTGAACAAGATCACACCACCGACCAGAGGATGACGCAGGCGTGCCTCCTCATCCGTGGTCAGTTGTGTTCCTGCTATATCCAGCATGACGGGGCCTAAGCCCATCAGCTTCTCCTTATTGGTGACTGATGATTGGTTTTGTCAGAGAAGATTATACGGGTATTACCTGAATAGTCCGCATGATTACTCGGCTTCAGGAAGCTGCGGTTGACCGATAGCTTGAATGCTGGGACACTCTGCCTTCAATTTAACTCTCAGTACAGGAATATAACCATTGGCTAAGCCTAATTACTCGTTTGAAAAGCGTCAGAAAGAACTGGCAAAGAAAAAGAAAAAAGAAGAAAAATTGCGTGAAAGGGCTGCACGAAAGGAACAAGCTGCAGCCGAGCCTGACGATCAGGTTGACCCGACTCAGCCAGAATAAACCCACAGGGAATACCGGCTAACTCCCTTCAAGAACCACGAACGCGACGATCATGTCGCGTTCATCGCTGATGGACAAATGATGGTGCTTCACGCCAAGCTGGGTGAGGTGTTGGTGCAGCCGCTCATCCCATGAAAAACCGGGTTTGCCTAGCTCATCGTTGGTGATGGTGATGCGTTGCAAGCTGACCGGGCCGCGTATGCCAGTGCCTACCGCTTTGGCAAATGCCTCTTTAGCGGCGAATCGTTTCGCCAGAAAACGCGCTTGATTTTGATGTGACTTGAACTGTTCCAACTCAGCTTTGCTGAGGATGCGCTCCGCGAACCGCTCACCGTATTGAGCAAAGACTTTTTCGATACGTGCGTATTCGACGAGATCGGTGCCTATGCCGAATATCATGCTTCTGCCAGCAATGCCTTCATGTTTTTGACCGCCTGCGCCAGCCCGATGAACACCGCTTCTGAGATGACGGAGTGACCGATGTTGAGCTCTGCAATGTGCGGGATCGCAACGACAGGTTGCACGTTATGGTAATGCAGTCCATGTCCGGCATTGATTTGCAGCCCCATTCCATGACCATAGACTGCCGCATGGTGGATGCGCGCCAGTTCCTGTTCCCGCTCGGGTACGCTGTCGGCATCGGCATAGCTGCCGGTGTGTAGCTCGACCACTGGCGCGCCTGCTGCTTTGGCGGCGTCCAGTTGTTTTTCTTCCGGGTCGATGAACAATGACACGCGGATGCCCGCCTCGGTGCAACGTTGCGTCGCACTTTTCACCTGATCGAAATATTTGATCACGTCCAAGCCGCCTTCGGTGGTCAGTTCTTCGCGTCGTTCCGGTACCAGGCAGATGTCGTGCGGCTTGATGCGCAATGCGTTGTCTATCATCTCGTCGGTGACGGCGCACTCAAGGTTCATGCGCGTTTGCAACATGGTGCGCAATATCTCGACATCAGCATCTTGAATGTGGCGACGGTCTTCGCGCAGGTGGATGGTGATGGCATCCGCGCCTGCTTCTTCGCAGATCAGTGCGGCGCGTACCAAGTTCGGGTAGCGTGCCCCTCGTGCCTGACGCAGTGTTGCGACATGGTCGATATTCAGTCCCAGCTTAATCATATTTTTTGTAGATCCTTGATTAGTTCTCGTGTGTGTAATGTCTTGCCACCCAGATAATGGTTCATCAGGATGCGCATCAATTGTTTGCTCTGCTGTGCGGTGAGCGGATCGTCATAATCGTCTGCCACCATATCCAGCAACGTCTTGCCCAAGACCGGTAATCCGGTATTCGGATTGCCATCATCCGGCACCGCACCGTGCTCCACTGCGTAACGATAGCAGAGTTCAGCTTGAACTGCTTTGCCGTTGCCCGCCTCTTGATCCAGCGTCAACGCATAGCCCAATTCCTGCAACAGATGTTTTTCAAAACAGCGCAGGGTGGCGGCATGGTCGGTCTCTTGAGCGAGGCGGAGTAGGGTAGCGCGGTAGTAGTCGAATAGCTGTTCGTGAGGGTCATCACGCGCCAACAGGTTGACCATCAGCTCGTTCAGATAAAAGCCGCACATCAGTGCCTTGCCTTGCAGATAAGGCTGACCGCCTTGCCACTCCGCACTGTGCAAAGTGCGCACCTCGCCTTTGCCGAACCAGCTTAATGATAACGGCTGGAAATTCCTCAACACACCGCGTAACGCAGAACCGGGACGCCGCGCCCCACGCGCCACAATCGCCAGTCGCCCATGATGGCGGCTGAATACATCAAGCAGCAAGCTGGTTTCGCGGAACGGGTAGCTGTGGATGACAAAGGCTAATTCGTCTTGTCGTCGATTGCGGGTTGATGCGCTCATCTATTTGATCGTGTTGTGAAGCTGAAACATGAAGCCGGATTATACGGGGAAGGGAGTAGAAGTGGATTTTAGACGGTAAAAAACAGGGCGGATGAGCTGCACTGTTCCTGCTAGTACGACCAGCTTGTAGGATGGGTTGACGAAGGATACCCATCAAAGGCTGGATTCCCGATCAACCCGTGTAAGGCGTATTAAATGTAGAGCGGCAATAAGCCTGTCCTGAGTGTGTCGAAGAGCGTAGCGCATTGCCCGTCAGTTATTGCGCCCCACGTGGACTTTTGAAATATCGCTTTTTAATGAGTTCAACCCGCTTCATATTTGCACTTAAATCATCACGCCCGACTCTAGAGGCTGATCGAAAGTGGATTACGTGCTGTTTTGGATCAACCCTCAATTCAAAATCATCTACAAAGCCAAATAGTGATGAGGCAAAAGTCGCAGAGATATAGTGTTCACGATCGGTATGGACTTCACCTTTTAATTCCAAGATGATTCCTTTCAAAACTTTTAGCGCATCACCAGCAGTTTTGCCGGACATATCAATCGGTGGCATGAAATGAGCCGTGTCATCTGGATACTCGCTGGACATACAGTTTGGCTTATCAGGGCATTGATGAAGTTGCCCGTTGACCAATCCCTTGGCACTGCCAACCTTGGATGATTGACCCAGATAGATAAAATAACCGAGCATCAGCATGATGATGGTGGTGAGAATGATTACAACGATTTTCATTTGAAATTTCCACGTAAGATGATGTCAAGATACCGGAAACTGCCAACAAATATCAATCTATTTTAGATTGCAAAGCCATACCATTCGGGTGTAAGGCGTATTAAATGTAGGGCGACAATAAGCGTAGCGCATTGCGCCGAATGAAACTTACTGGGAGAGGCTCAATTCTGATACAAGAATTTTCTTACTTGTTCCGACTGAGTATTGAAATCAACACTTGTAATTTCATCAATTTCAATTGTCGATATACCATCATCTTCACCAAATTCATTAATCAAGCGAAGGCTAACTAAATCAGAATCTAATTTTTCAACATAACCTACCAATGAATCGTCAGGGTCACTGCCCCATAAAACAATAATAATGGATTCATCTAACGACTGCTGCAATGAGTCAAGTACAAGGTCGCCAGAAGACTCAGCATTTGGTTTTACTTCCTTAAATACTTTCCCTTGATTCTGACTTAACTTCTCAAGTTTACTTTCATATTTCCCACCAGATTCAATCTTAAAAATTTCTGTCAATACCCTAATTTCAAATCCGGCTGGTTCACCATTTTTAGAAACCGCACGTAATCTGACATGAGTTTCACTAACCATATCTACAAAACCAACAGAATATTGATCCCAATCATCTGAATCTATATATACAGAAACAAGGGTGTTCGATAATTTCGCGCTTTCTAAAATCCTTTTAGCTGACATGATATGAACCTTGTATAAAACTATCTTTAATAAGGACGGCGCTTAGCGCCTTTTTCGCCGCCACGATCTTTCTTATTCCGTGAACGACCTTTTTCGTGCTTACCCTTGGTGCTTTGACGCTTGCCTTTGGTATGTTCCTTATTGCCTTTTTCTTCATTACTACAAGCCAAGTAAATGCCAACCCCAACCCCGGCACCAATCAATCCACCTACAACCGCCCCCACTGGCCCGCCAACTGAAAATCCATAGCCCGCACCCAACGCTGCTGTATTTTCTCCCGTTGAATCAATATACATCACGGGATTTTGATCGGCATAACCATAGTTATGGTTGATATAGCCTAAGTAAGCCTCTGGAAGGTCAACACCCATCTCAAAGGAAACTTGCCTTTCGGGTGAATCATTATCAAACTAAATCCCAATCGGATCACTCTGAGTATACCTACCCAACCCGCGTAACGCGTATTAAATGTAGGGGGACAATAAGCGTAGCGCATTGCGCCGAATGAAACTTACTACGGCGCAATGCCCGTTGGTTATTGCGCCCTACGCGGGCTGTGTAATTTCGAGATGGCAGTTTATAAGGGTGTTAATCTAAAATCAATGGAGTCTGACCCCATTGATTTGTGACCCCATTGATTTGATTTTGACCCCATTGATTTGATTTTGACCCCATTGATTTGATTTTGACCCCATTGATTTGATTTGCACTAAAGTGGGGGGAGTCCAGACATTAAACATTAATATACTTATTACTGTAAGGTAATAAACTTCTTATGATCACTTTTAATTTAACTGCTAGTTTTTCAAGAGTAGACATTTTATAAAGGCTAAAGCCATCACTAACCTCAGCTTTACCTGCCTCAATGTTAGACACACTTACTATAATTAAATATTTGTTCCTAGTAGAGTCTAAATTCACAAAGAGCCCTTCATTATTTTTCACTCTCCTATAAAACTCATTCTTAATCACATCATCTATATCTTTTAGCCGATCTTCCGCACATTCAAAAATAAAATAGAAGCCAACACCTTCAATAATCATTTCATCAAAGATACTAAAATTAACACCATTAACTTTTATACTCACTATGCTCATATTTTATTTTTTATACTCTAAGGGCTGGTGGCTGCCTTTTGACGTTGAAGTTCTTCCCACTCTTCTCTCGTCATATAAATTTATCCAGAAGTAAGATACGTTAAAACCCGTGTAAGGCGTATTAAATGTAGGGCGACAATAAGCGTAGCGCATTGCGTCGAATGAAAATTCACATACGGCGCAATGCCCGTTGGTTATTGAGCCCTACGCGGGCTTGGCACTGCCAATCTTGGATGATTGACCCAGATAGATAAAATAACCGAGTATCAGCACGATGATGGTGGTGAAAATGATTACAACGATTTTCATTTTAAATTTCCATGTAAAAAACAGGGTGGATGATCCGCCCTGTCGATTAAGCTTGTAGGATGGGTTGACGAAGGATACCCATCAAAATGGGCGATGGGTAGCTTTGCATAGCCATCTGACTAAGCTGTTCAAAAACGACAGCAAAGTCATTGGTTATCGCGTTGCTCAACCCATCCTACCGCGCTTGATCATTTTGCATTGCTCCTCAATACACGTCCAAGAAAACGGTTCGGCTTTAAACACCACAAGAAATGATCGAATGTGAAATGAATGGAGGATTGGTTAGTGTTGCACTTGACTCTTGAGTTCAAGCAGAGCCCGTTAATGAGAGCCTATTAATGCTAATTTTGCTCTATTGACTGGCAGAGGCAAGAACAAAGCCTGCAGTAATAACACCTATTCCTAATAATATCGCAGAGAAATAGCTTGCCAACATTACTCGGCAAAAATGAATAAAACGAGCAACTACTCTTTGACCAACAACATCTTCTATTTCACCTCTCCGATAAATTGTTTTGTATAAATTCCACCATATAGGAAAATCTCTCAGTGAATCAGCGCGCCTCTCTATCCACGATGATTCGCTACCGTTCAAAATGTTGCGATAAAGATCAGGTGCGCTTTCGTGAATAACTACCATGGCTCTGCGAGCAATGACCTGTGTCAGTACACCACAAATACAGGCAATTATCATTAGCACAAATGCAACGATAAATACGGTCAAAAGTAGATTTTGTATCTCCATGCACTTTTCAATCCGTGTTAGGCGTATTAAATATAGGGTGCGATAAGCGTAAGCGCATTGCACCGAATGAAAATTCACATACGGCGCAATGCCCGTTGGTGATTGCGCCCTACGCGGGCTGAGTAATTTCGAGATGGCAGTTTATAAGGGTGTTAATCTAAAATCAATGGAGTCTGACCCCATTGATTTTTTTTGGGGAATGCTGGGAAAGAAATGTAAAGAAAATAAAAATTCCGAATAGTCTATAGACGTATCTCATATGAACCTCTACGAACCTACAATTTTACAAATAAATTTCAGCGAACCTTTCCCTATAGGGGAGGTATTGGATGAACGCTATGTTTTTTTAAAACATACCCTCTTCAAGAGTATCCCATTGATTATGATATTAACTTCTCTCCCCAAATATTCAGTTACTAATTGTTAAGTCAATTAATAACCCTGCCTTACTGAGGATACTCATAGATTTGCTATTAATAGGCAGAGAAACTGGAAAATTTTCAGCATCTTCGATGATATGAATATCAATCCAAGAATGTGAGCAGCCTAATTGAGAGCCTAATTTATCTAACACTTTATTGAATACACTTCCAAATGACTCTATTTGATCATTGATTTGATTTATCTGATCTGACTCAGCTTTAATCGACCATTCCCAAAAGCCAGCTTTTAATACTCGTTCTTTGCCTGAGGTAGACTTGACTGAATCGCCTGAACTGCCAGAAGCTGTTGGCAAGACTCCAAGAGACGTAGATATAGAATCGATACTTAATTTTTCGCCAATATATCGCAATGTAATTGAAGTAAACATCATTAGTCGTTTAGATTCCCAATTTCTTCGCCGTTTCCATCTATAAAATCAATGGAGTCTGACCCCATTGATACCGCGCTACTCTGATCACCTCGATTATTGCCAGCCTGCGTTCAATTTCATTATGGTCAGCATCATAGCTGATCGTTTCCTCGTATCGACATTCAAGACTATCGCCCAATTAAAGCATCCAATTAAAGGGGGCTGCCCCCTTTAATTGAGGTTACGTATTTTCATTAATCTCGTCCCATCGAGCTTGCTCATATGCGAACACTAAACTGAGTAACCATGCACTAATAACACCCGTAGTAGGTGATCCCCAACCCGCTGGTGTAGAGGGGATCAACAAGCTTATATTGTATGTATAAACTAGGACTACCACCGAGCACGTGACCGAAACAAAAATGGCAGCCCAGCTATATTGCCTGAAAATAGGTAAATTTATTGCTCCTGCTGCCACTATTGACTTCCAGAAAAGCATTGAAGCTGCAGCAATCATGAATGATTTCGGAACAACAAAGTGATCGCTGACTGCTTCTACCATAGTAATACTTTCTGTGATTGATTCGTACCATAATTCAAACCGACTAATTTCAAAGTAATTGAGAACAATTGATATCAGCCAAGATATTCCGCCTACTAGAAATAAGTAAATTATTGTTTTGACCGACACATCAATATTGGATGCTACCCATTGCACGAAAAAACCGAAAGAATTCTCTGTGCCAGCGTTAATTGAAGGAGATGGTGGCGCCATCGGTGCAATAAGAATTGCAATATAAAAAGAAAGAACAAATAAATTATTTCCAAGGTCGTAGCCTTTACTGACTGCTAGAGACAAAGCTAGTACCGCAGAGGTCCTTACAAAAATCCCGAACGTTAGGTGTCGTTTTGGTAACCATGTATATTCTACTTCGGGTTGAGCTTTAACCTGCATAACTAAGAAATACCACCAGAAAACTGGCATAAGAAAAAATATCCATATATGCTCAATCATTACTCGTCCATCCTAGTTCCTAGCATTAATGGGGTCAGAGCCCTTTAACACCCGTAATAGGCTACAACCCACGATTCCCCAAAACGTACCACCAATACCCCTCCAAAGATATAAGGAAAATCCTTATTCTGCATAATCAATACCAAGCATAGGGTGCAGGAACGCACAAAAAAACAGGGCAGATTATCCGCCCTGTCAGTTACTGCTATCAATGCATAAGCTTTACAGCAATGGCACAATCATCAATGCGACGATGTTGATGATTTTGATCAGCGGATTCACCGCCGGGCCGGCAGTGTCTTTGTAGGGGTCACCAACCGTATCGCCTGTGACGGCGGCTTTGTGTGCTTCTGAGCCTTTGCCGCCGCAGTTGCCGTCTTCGATGTATTTCTTGGCGTTATCCCACGCACCGCCGCCTGCGGTCATGGAGATCGCGACGAAGATGCCGGTGATGATGGTGCCGACCAATACGCCGCCCAATGCTTGCGCGCCCAGTACCAGTCCGACGATTAGC
>Ga0209992_10001661_pt1 | contig 22457 bp, 17 predicted proteins | sample 2SBtaG_2_FD_182564 | JGI IMG/M metagenome (GOLD analysis project Ga0209992, IMG submission 182564) | Deep subsurface microbial communities from Kolumbo volcano to uncover new lineages of life (NeLLi) - 2SBTROV12_ACTIVE470 metaG (SPAdes)... | ecosystem: Environmental > Aquatic > Marine >... | reverse complement strand
TTGCTAACCCATCCACTTTTAGATGCACAAACTACTTGGGGAACACAGCTCTTTTGGCCCTTAGAATACAAGCTTGCTTTTCAGAATATATTTGTAATTGATCCACTTTATACCTTGCCTTTCTTAGTAATGGTTATTGTTGCCATGTTCTATAAAAGAACCCACCCGAAAAGAAGGTTCTTCAATAACTTAGGATTAATCATTAGCTCTTCCTATCTGCTCTTAAGCTTTGGTTTTAAAGCCATGGCGCATTCCGCTTTTAAAAACGCATTAACAGACCAAAAAATTGAATACGTAGAATTAGATACCAAACCCACGCCTTTAAATACCATTTTATGGAATGCTTTTGTGCAGACCCCCAATGGATACAGAATAGCTTATTATTCCTTATTTGATGGTTCTCCCATTCAATTTTCTAAAGAGTATTCCAATAATCATCATTTATTGGATCCATACAAGGACCAAAAGGTGGTGCAGCAGCTGATTAATATTTCTAATGGATGGTATATAGTAGAAAAAGCTGATAACCATTTGTTATTTTGGGATATCCGATTCGGACAGGCTGGAATAGACCCCGACCATTCTCCTTTTATATGGTGCTATCAGCTTACTATAGATGACGATGGAATGGTAACTGCCAAAAGAAAGCGGCCTTCTTTTAACAACATGAGTGAGCAGCTCAAAATTCTCTTTAAAAGGATTAAAGGGGTTTGAAAGATTTAATCCAATAAATTCACTTTCTCCTCTACATCCTCAGCAAAATCCATTTTTTTGTTTTGTGGATCGAATTTGAATTTGTTGTCAAGAGATTTTTTACCTCCTGCATCTTCTGTATAACTGCCAGCATCAACTTTAAAGAAAACAATGAGGATGGCTAAGTAATCGGAATAGGATAGGGAAGTAGTCTTTGCATTATTACTGATGATGTTTTTTGCTTCTGCAACGGTTAATTTACCTCTAATGTATTTTCCCAGTGGATCTCCCGATGCCAGGGCTAAAGCTATAGCTGTATGCAATTGATCTATTTTAAGTTTGGTAAACAAATCTTCGACCATTTCTCTGGTATATTGGTGCTGTAAATGTTTTCCTCCATTTGCAATGGCTCTTGGTTTTCCAAGGTCGTGTACTGCCAGAAAAAGCCTGAAGTATCTGGTTTGTATTTTGGCTGGTAGTGGGTTATGCGCAAAATATTTTTCGAACTGGTTCATTACCATGATGGTGTGCTGCCTGAGGGTGTATTTTTCCCATACATCTACGCCTTGGTCGTAAGTATTGGGATATTCCCTCATAAGCAGATCAACAAGCCTGTAGGACTTAAATGGATCTTCATCCAGTACATTGTTTAATTGTTCGTTGGTGAATTTCATTTAATGCTAATTAAGTACATTTTCGGTATACCATCTCCACCATTCGTTCATTTTTTCTTCGTTCTGGTAATCATCCAAATCTTCCAATTTCTAAACTAATTAATTACCTTCACTAAATGCTTCAGGAAAAAGCTTTAGCCATATTAAAATCAGGAAGAAATGTTTTTCTAACAGGTTCTGCAGGGACAGGAAAAACTTATGTTCTTAATGAATACATAACTTATTTAAAGGCAAGGAAAGTACCTGTTGCTATAACAGCATCAACTGGTATTGCTGCAACCCATATGAATGGAATGACGATACATTCATGGGCAGGAATAGGAGTAAAGGATCACCTTACTAAAGGGAATTTGGCAAGTATGAAAGCTAAAAAATACTTGAAAACTCATTTAGAAAGGGTTAAGGTGTTGATTATAGATGAGGTGTCTATGTTGCATAAAAACCAAATCAACCTTGTTGATATTGTCTTGCAATATTTTAAAGACAATACTGATGCTTTTGGAGGTATACAGGTTGTCTTATCGGGCGATTTTTTTCAATTACCACCAATAGGTAAACCTGGTGAAACGAGTCAAGAAAAGTTTTCATTTATGTCTGAAGCTTGGTTAAAAGCTAGTTTATCAGTTTGTTACTTAACAGAACAACATCGACAAAGTGACAATGACTTAAATCTTATTTTAAATGAAATACGACAAGGAGGTATTTCCGATAAAAGCTATACCCAGCTAAAGAATGCAGCAAAAAATAAATTGAATGAACAAAAAGTGGCCACCAAACTTTTTACTCATAATTCTGATGTCGATCGTATCAATTCAGAACATTTAGCAACCTTACCCGGCAAACCTAAGACCTATAGCGCTACAACTAAAGGAAATAAAAAGCTGATAGAAACATTAAAAAATTCAGTTTTAGCAGGAGAAAACCTAGCTTTTAAAATTGGAGCAAAAGTGATGTTTGTAAAAAACGATACTGAAAAACGATATGTTAACGGCTCAATGGGTACCGTTTTAGGATTTACCGATAAAGGTTTTCCTTCTGTTAAATTATTAAACGGAAAAACAGTTGCTACCGAAATTGAAAATTGGAGTATTATCGATGATAATGGTAAAACTTTAGCCAGCTACAAACAAATACCCTTACGCCTAGCATGGGCAATAACTGTACATAAATGTCAAGGAATGACCTTGGATGAAGCAGAAATTGATTTATCTAAAACTTTTGAAAAAGGGCAAGGATATGTCGCCCTTTCCAGGTTAAAGAAGCTAGAGAATTTACAATTAATTGGGTTAAATGAAATGGCTTTGTCTGTAGATCGTTTAGCACAAAAAGCAGACAGTCGATTTAAAGAGCTATCTGAAGATGCAGATAATGCACATAAATTAGAAGAGCTAGAATTGCAAGCTAGTAGTTTTATTAGCGCTAATGGTGGAATAACTAATCCTAAAGAAATTACCAAAACTAAAAATAGATTAAAAGAAAAAGCTGCTGGAAAGATATCTACTTATGAAGCCACCTTAATTCATTTAAAGCAAAGTGTTCCATTAAAAGATATTGCAGAAATTAGAGGATTGTCTGTTGGTACCATTGCAGGCCATTTAATTAAAATTCGAAAAGATAACCCAGATGAAAATTTGAGCTTTTACAAACCCAAAGCTGCTATTATAAAACAAGTAAAAGCTGCTTATAATCAACAATCTAAAGGCTCAAAGATAAGTCTAAATGCTATCTATGGTAAATTAGCAGGAAAAGTAAGCTACAATGATATTAAGCTAGCTGTTGCTTTTTTCTAGTAAGCAGTATGTAAGAGATGAGCTGCTATGGGTGCATTATTACTTTATAGATCCTGATGTAGGGGGGTGAATGAGGAGTAAAATGGAAAAAAAGTTAACTGAAATCTTAAGAATTACTATTTATTATTTTAGGAATAAAAATTTCTTTTTCATACTTAGATATTAATTTGCTTTTCGGAATTTTATTTGTGACTTCATATTTAATATAGTTATATAACCATATGTCTTCTGGTATAACCGGATTGGTTTTAAATTTTTCGATATCAAAATTTAGTAATAAATTTTTAAAAAAAGGTAAACTATAAGATTTGTATTTAGATAACTTTTTATTTAGAATATTCCTTTCTTCTTCACATAGATAATTTAGTGCTTGAGTATATATAATATAGACTGGATTATATTTCATTAGATAACTCTAATTAAGGCTAAGATATGTTATTTTAAAATTTAAATGGGTACTTAGTAATTAGTATATTTAGAACTTTATAATTAAAAAAGCTTGGCTACAAAATTTTTCACAAACGAGGGAGATAACACTTTATTAAATAAGTTTAAAGGTGTATTTGAAAACAATACTGATATAGCTTGTTTCGATGCATTAGTAGGATACTTTAGGGCTTCTGGTTATTTTAAAATAAGACCCTTTTTAGAAGCAGTCCCTAAAATCAGAATACTTGTAGGAATAAATGTAGATAAGATACTAGCTAAGTATCAAGCTAAAGGTTTATTGTTTCAAGGTGATGCAAACCAAACTTTAAATGAGTTTTTAAAGGGTCTAACATTAGATATTCAATCAGCTTCTTATTCTAAAGAGGTTGAAAAGGGAATGATTCAATTTGTTGAAGATATTGTAACAGGTAAAATAGAAGTTAAAGCCCATCCAAACCGTAAATTACATGCGAAAATTTACATTTTTAAACCAGACAATTGGAATGAGCATAAACCAGGTAATGTAATTTCGGGGTCTTCTAATTTAACTGAATCTGGTTTAGGAGGTGAAGACCATCATAATTATGAATTCAATGTTATTTTAAGAGATTTTGAAGATGTAAAATTTGCTGGTTCAGAATTTGATAGATTATGGTTGGAGGGAATTCCTGTCCTTCCTGTTGATATGCAGAAGATTAAAAAATCTACTTATTTAAATGATGATTTTAGTCCATTTGAAGTATACATTAAGTTTTTAATAGAATATTTTGGTAAAAGTGTAGATTTTGACCCTAATTCTGTAACAGATTTACCGCAGGGGTTTAAAAGATTATCTTATCAAGTAGATGCTGTAAATCAGGGCTATGATTTGTTAAAGAAACACAATGGTTTTTTCTTAGCAGACGTTGTTGGGCTTGGGAAAACTGTTGTGGGTACTTTAATTGCCAAAAAGTTTTTTTATTCCAATGGTTTTCCGTCACATATTTCCACCATTTTAATTGTGGTACCGCCTGCTGTAAAAGATAATTGGATTGAGACGCTAGATAAATTCGAATTAAAGAATTATGACATTATTACAAATGGTAGTTTGCATAAAATTACAGATCCTGAGAAGTACGATCTAGTAATTGTAGATGAAGCACATAAGTTTAGAAATGATACTGCAGAAGTTTATAACGAATTACAAAAGCTATGTAAGACAAAAACGAAACATGTATTAAAAAATGGTGAAAGGGCTGAGAAGAAGGTGATATTAATTTCTGCAACTCCATTAAATAATAGGCCTTCTGATATAGCAAATCAAATTTATCTTTTTCAGGATGCAAAAGATTCATCATTAGAAGTTTCCAACTTGCAACACTTTTTTAGAAGACGGATTGATATGTACAATCGCTTAAAAGAAAATCCAAATATTAAGGAAGTTCAGGAAGGTGTAAAGTTAATTTATAAAGATATAAGAGATAAAGTAATTGCTCCTTTAACCATTAGAAGGACGAGAACAGATCTTAAGATACATAGTCAGTATAAAAATGATCTAGATGCACAAGGAATTGTATTTCCTGACATTAAAAAGCCAAATAAGCTTTTTTATCAATTAAATGAACAGGAGGAGGAGTTATACGACCTTACAATGACTTCATTATCAAATGAAATTGAAGGGATAAAATATTACAGATATCAAGCCATTAAATTTCTTGTTCCAGAAAAAAAATCTAAATATAAAAATGCAGATGTTGCTTCTGGAGCTTTAGCTAGTATGATGAAAACATTACTTGTTAAGAGAATCGACAGTAGTTTTTTTGCTTTTAAAGCCTCTTTAAATAGATTTTGCCAATCAACTCATGCAATGATAAAAATGTTTGAGAATGGCACTATATACATAGCACCTAATTTAAATGTATCTGAATACATTATTGAAGGAAGAGAAAGTGAACTTATAGATAAAATAACAGAAGTTGGAGCAACTGATCCTACTATAACAATTTGTAAACCAGAAGATTTTGAAAGTCACTTTTTACCTGAATTACAAAGAGATTATGAAATCATTAAAGATCTAAACGAACGTTGGGCGGTTGTTGATACAGATCCTAAGTTAGACAAGTTTGTTGAAGAAATCGATAATGAATTATTCAATAGTGATATCAATCATGAGGGTAAATTAGTTGTTTTTTCAGAATCTAAAGAAACTACTACTTACTTAACAAATGCTTTAACAAATGCTGGAAGAAAAGACGTTTTAGAGGTGCATGCTGGAAACAGAAATAAGTTAAAGGCAGTGATAAAAGAAAATTTTGACGCGAATATTCCAAGAGATAAATATAAGTCCGATTATAACATAATTATATGTACAGAAGTATTGGCTGAGGGGGTGAACTTACATAGAGCTAATGTCATTGTAAATTATGATACACCATGGAACTCTACACGATTAATGCAACGAATTGGTAGGGTTAATCGAATTGGTTCTGTTGCTCCTTATATCCATGTTTTTAATTTTTATCCTACTGCTAAAGTCAATAGCGATATTGAATTAGAAAAGAAGGCCATTATGAAACTACAGGCATTTCACTCAGCATTGGGTGAAGACAGTGAAATTTACTCTCCCGATGAAGAAACTCAAACTTTTGGAATGTTTGACAAAACTATTGATGAAGATAAAGATGAGCGATTAGCATATTTAATGGAGCTAAGAAAATATAAAGAAGAAAATCCACAGGAATATAGGCGAATAAGAAATTTACCGCTAAGAGCTAGAGTTGGGAGAAAGGACAGAACAAAAAGAGGAAGTACCATTTGTTTTATACGTAATAATAGAAGAGATGCATTTTACTGGGTAAAGGAAAACGATGAGCTTGAAGAAATGGGCTTTGTGGAGGTAGCCAAAGAATTCAGGGCAGATCCACCAGAACACGCCATTGCCTTACATGAAAACCATCACCAACAAGTAGCTCTAGCAGTTCTCGATTTTCATGAAAAAATACAAGAGGAATTACTTAAAGGTCAAGTTATAGATACTACTCAGGGTCCTAATGAAAAAAGAGCTTTAGCCTATATGGATGGCTTTTTAAGCTTTCCATTTATAAGTGAAGAAGAGAAAGAAAAAATTAAGGCAGCGAAGCAGGCAGTAAAGCAAGCTAAATTTCAAAAATTGCAGAGGGAAGTAAATGCACTTAAACGAAATGCGAAAAAAAATAAAATTAAAGCGGAAGATTTACTCGATGCACTTATTAAAATATTGGATAAATATCCAATCGATGTAAATGAAAATGGCGATGCAACAGATGTTGTTTCTGTAAAATCATTCGAAAACATGAAACCAGATATTATTATTTCAGAGTCATATTCCTATAACAAATAAACATGGATAAAAGAGAATTACAAAGACTATTAAGTCAACCATACAAACAAGAAAATTGGAAGGAAATTATTGAATTTGTTTTTCCCAATGTTACTATATTTTCATCACCACAATCAATTTCCATCTCTGATGAGAGAATTAAACAGTTTAAACATTTTGGAAATGTTAGGTTAAGTGATGGGAAAAATTTAGCGCTTTTTGAGGCTGTTTTATCGGAGAATGTTAATATTCAACGAAATCGTGTTGCATTAAATGAAATCATTTCAAAAAAGATTGACCAAGAGCAGATTCATGGAGTTTTGTCTGTTTTTGAGCAAGGTGGTGAAGACTACCGATTTACATTTTCAGCTAAGAGCTCCGAGTTTGATGAGGAGGAAAGTGATTTTGTTCAGAAAAAGACTGACACCAAGCGATATACTTATGTTTTAGGAAAGAATGAGAGCTGTAAGACGCCAGCAGATCGTTTTTATAATTTAAGTGAAAATAAAAGTGATGTAGTTATTCAAGATATTCAACATGCATTTTCTGTTGAAAAGCTTTCCAAGGAATTTTTCGAAAAATACAAAAAGCAATTTGAAAAGTTTTGGAAGTACATTGCACAAGATGAAAGTCTAAGCAAGGTATTTATTGCTACTAATGAAGATGCTAATGATAAAGAAAAAAGAGAAGTTAAAATTCGTGATTTTACCAAAAAATTATTGGGAAGAATTGTATTTCTCCATTTTATCCAAAAGAAGGGTTGGTTGGGTTGTCCTGTTGGAAATGAATGGACAAATGGTGACAATAAATTCATGCACAATTTATTCAATAGCTATGCCGAAAAAGACAAGTTCCATAGTGTTTGTTTAGCTGAGCTTTTCTACAACAACTTAAATCTTAGAAGAGAAAATGATGTTTTCAGTTGTGAAAGACTTGAAGGTCCACTAAACAATACAAAAGTACCTTATTTGAATGGTGGTTTGTTTGATTCTGATGAAGTAGAAAGTAGAAAGATTGATTTTCCAGAAAGCTACTTTGAAGAATTGTTAGATTTCTTTGGACAATACAATTTTACCATTGATGAAAATGATCCAAATGACCATGAAGTAGGTATTGATCCAGAAATGCTAGGTCATATTTTTGAAAATCTTCTTGAAGACAATAAAGATAAAGGTGCTTTTTACACACCAAAAGTGATTGTGCAGTACATGTGTGAAGAGAGTATAATTGAGTACTTAAAAACTGAGTTAAACAACCAAAATATTGATGAAATAAACACTGCAATTGAAGAGCTGATTAGAAATAGAAATGCCGAAAAATCATCAGATTTAGACCTGATTAAAGGAGTTTCTAAATGCTTACATGATGTTAAGGTTTGTGATCCTGCCATTGGTTCTGGTGCATTTCCAATGGGCATTTTAAATGTTATTTATCAAGTCATTGAAGAATTGTGGAATGTGCAACAAGATACGGTCGCTCGAGTATGGGATATAAGTGATTCAGAATGGCAGCCTAATTTGGTTAAAAAGGACATTATTCAAAATAGCATTTACGGGGTCGATATAGAGAGCGGAGCAGTAGATATTGCTCGTTTACGTTTCTGGTTGGCATTAGTTGTTGATGAAGTAGAACCACTACCATTACCTAATCTTGATTACAAAATCATGCAGGGGAATAGTTTGTTGGAAAGTTTTGAAGGAATAGATCTAAGCCAGATAAGTGATGCGGCTGCGTATGAAACTGTTTATGAAAGCGAGCAAATTGACATGTTTACTGGTGAGGCAAAAAAGAAAGCTACTATATCATTGAATTTTGAGGATGTCAAGGTTTTGATGGATGATTATTTTAGTGCTAATGATCCAGATGTCAAGAAAGATTTACACAAAAGGATAGATGAACAAGTTTTAAATCATATCAGATATACCCTTTCACAGCACAAGTCTGATTTATTGAAACGTTCCGAACCACTCAAAAAAAAGATAAAGGATAAATTGAAAGCTTTGAGCAGTACTCTACAAAAACAAAAAATTCTAACTTCTTCTAAAGAGGCTAAAACACTTTTAAAAATCAATACTGAACTTAAGAAATACGCTGAAAAAGAAATTGCTCTAGCAAAGATGACTAATTCCAACGAACGTCCTTTCTTTTTGTGGCATTTGTTTTTTCAAGAGGTTTTTGAAGACGGTGGTTTTGATATTGTGATTGCGAATCCTCCTTATCTTGATTATCGTGAAATATCAAAAGAAATTATAAATTCTTGTACTTTTCCAATTAATACAAATACTAATCGCCCAAATTTTTATCAATATTTTATTGAATTAACTTTTAGTTTTCTGTTAAAAGAAAATGGTACACTTTCATTTATAAATCCGAATCAATTTCTTTCAACTAGCAATGGTTTTGAATTAAGAGAATTTATATTAGAAAACACTGAAATTAAGTCAATAACTGATGTTTCATATATAAAAGTCTTTAAAGAAGCTTCAACTTATCCTATAGTTTGGATTTGTAATAATAGTGTGCAGTGTAATAATATTATTAGGATTAATAGATGTAATAACTTGCAAAATTTGCAAGATTTAACATTTGAGTTAAATCAGGACAATTTGATAAAAACAGAAAGAAAAACAATACCAATCAATAAGGAATTTCTTTTATTAATTAATATTGAAACAGGTTTAGAAAAACTTAAAAATATTGCAACATTAAAATGGGGTACTTCAGCAACTGGATATGGTAAGAAAAAAATAAGAAAATCAGAATACAATTTGTTGTCACCTCAAAAGCAATCTCTTTATAAGCCAATTTTACAAACATCAGACACAAAAAAATATTATATCGACTGGAAGCTAGAATATATACCTATTAATATTTACTCTAATATTATAATTCAAGAATTTGAAAAAGAGAAGATACTTATTGGTAGGGTTACTAAACAAATTCAAGCATGTATAGATTACAAGAAAAGATTTGTAGGTAAAACAACTGTAATAACAGATTCAAATATATCAAATAAGGTACTATTAGCTATTCTAAACTCTAGATTTATTAATAGGTGGTATTATTTAAATTTTGAGACAACACATATGGCTGGAGGGTATTTAAGATATGATATACCTTACTTAAATGAAATTCCAATACCAAAAATAGATAAAAATATTGGTTTAGAGCTTGAGGATTTAGTCACAAAAATCATTAAAATTAAGTCAATAAACATCAATACATCTACGTCTAATTTTGAAATAAAAATAGATTCTTTAATTTATAAATTATATGATATCGATTATAGTTCAATCATAGAAATTGATCCAGATTTTAGAGATATGTCTACAAAATTACAATTCGAAAACTTATTAAATGAAATTCGATAAAGTAGAAATAGAACAAATTGCTCAAGCCATTGAAGATTACAAGTCTAAGGGCATCCCAGAAGGATTTGGACCATCCAACTATTTTGATGTAGAAATTGATGGCGAATTATATCCTCCTAAGCCTATTATAGCTTATGCTAATTACCATGCTACAGGTGAAGAACCAGAAAACAATTTTAGTGGAGGTGTAGATACACCTTGTTTTAAAGCATTTGAGCGTTTAGGCATTTCCATCATAGAAAAAACAAATAATAAGAGCTCTAATGCAGAACCAAAATCATTGAAAAAAGAGTTTATTAATTGGTTAATAGATAACCCAAGAGTCAATTATTACAATAATGATTATGATAAATTAGAACAAGAGTTAGACAGGTACAATGATTTTTTTAGCATAGATATTTATGACACTTCAAATATCAAAGCAGTTAAGAAATTTCTTCAAAAGGAGTTGTATGAAACTGCAATAAGTGATTTTTTAGAATTCAGTGAAAGAACTAGCAGACACCTGCCAAGGGCTGTTTTGGGTAACAAAAATTACTTTGAATTTTTAAATACAAGGCAATCGACTAAAGTGAATAGTGACAATTTTACATGGGTGCCAACATATAAAGCCATTGTTCAATTTCTAAAAAACAAACAAAATGATCAAGCGGGTTTAATAGAACTTTTGAAAGATTCTGGATGTGAAGTGTTTAATGATCAAAATCCCGAAGTTGATATCATTCAATTAGATGAAATTGATCCGTTTACCTTTTTCTGCTACCTCAATAAATATTATAGGCAAAGACTAGGGATTTTGCAAAAACTAGCAAAAACCATCAATGCGCCTTTACCAAAAGATGACCACGGAATACCATCAGCAAATCCTCAAAGGGTTTGGATGTTCCCATACAAGTTCTTGCGAAACAACAATGAAATTGATCGTCTTTGGAAGTTCTTCCACCAAGCTTTAGAATATACAATATCTGATGATCAATTCGAGGATGTTTTACAAATAAGAGGTGTAGCACTAACTAAAATAACAGAGGCCTTGTTTTATATAGATCCAGAAAATTATTTCCCAATAAATGGACCAACTAAACCCTACTTGGAAGAGGTCTTGGGAGTCAGCCCAGTCTTTAAAACCTTTACAGAGTATAAAAGTATTTTGGATTTAATAAAATCAAAATCAGATAAGCCATTCTATCAATTATCATATGAAGCTTGGCAATGGAAGGATAACTTAGATTCAGACTTAAGAGATTTTCAGAAATCTATTGAAAAAAATACGCCTGAAGATCTTGAGTTTTATTTTAATTACCTGCAAGAACTAACCCGTAATCTTAATCTAAATGAGGGTGATAAAAGAGTGGTTTTTTCATGTAAAGGCAATTATTTGAATTTCAATATTGGACAGCGTGTTGCATGGAGACTCGATCCCAGAAAAGGTAGACGTTACCATATTATGACTGACAAAGAAATAAATGAGAATTCCGAGCCTTTTGATGGTGGTCCAGACCATTTTTATCATGTTTTTAATGATAAAGATGATTTAACATCAATTAAAATGGCATCATTCAGCGCATCTAAAATAGAACTCTCAAGAACTATCAAATCGGGATATAAAAAACACAACAACAAATACTTTGAAAGGGCTGTCTATGACAAGGCTTTTAGAAATAAATTATTAAATATTGAAGGAATGGAAAATGAAGAAAACATTATTGATTTAAATCAAATATTTTTTGGACCTCCAGGTACTGGAAAAACATACCATACCATAAATGAGGCTATTGAAATTGTAGATCCTGAATTCTTCGAAGAGAATAAAAAGTTTAGGGATAAATTAAAAGAACGATTCAAGTCATTGCTTATTAAAAAAGATAAAGATGATAAAGATGTTGGACAGATAGGATTTACAACCTTTCATCAATCATTTAGCTATGAAGACTTTATTGAGGGAATAAAACCTATTGAGCCAAAAAAAGATGATAAATATCTCAAATATAAAATTGAGGATGGTGTTTTTAAGGATATTTGTAGACGAGCTAAAGATAGTCTTAAAGTTAAAGATATTCAATCTGCAAATCAGTTAAATTTAAATGAAGAAGAATATGCAAAAGCTCAGTTTTTTAAAATTTCATTAGGAAATACACTTGTAGATGATGATAAAGAAATATATGAGTATTGTTTGAAAAATAGTTGTATAACAATAGGATTTGGAAGAGGTAAGGATTTAACAGGATTTGGTAAAAAAGAATTAGAACTTTGGGGCAATGAAAATAATATAGAATATTACGAGATACGGTCTTTAGATTATTTTAAAAACTTTTTAAAGGCAGGTAATTATGTAATAGTTTCTAACGGAAACAAATACATTCGAGCCATTGGAAAAGTAGTAGGTGATTATGAATACAAAGAATCACCATTCGATTATGACTCATCATGGAATCACTTTAGAAAAGTTGAATGGATTTTAACTTTTGATGATATTCCAGTAATGGACGTTTATTTTAAAAATTTTGTTCAAAAAACAATTTATAAGCTTGAAAAATCAGAAGTTAAAAAAGACTTTTTTATAAAAAGTAAGATTTCAGATGAAAATATTTCTTCTAACAAACCTAAAAATTATGTATTGATTATAGATGAAATAAATCGTGGGAATGTGTCATCTATTTTTGGAGAGTTAATAACCTTAATAGAAAAAGATAAGCGTGCAGGCAAAAGCGAAGAGTTAAGTGCAATTTTACCGTATTCTAAGAAAGAATTTAAGGTTCCTCATAATGTATATATCATAGGTACTATGAATACTGCAGATAGAAGTATTGAAGCACTTGACACAGCACTAAGAAGACGATTTTCATTTAGAGAAATGCCACCGAAATATGACGTTATAAAAGATGAAGGTAAATCAAAACCGGATGGAAAAATTGAGAATGGATCTATTGATTTGATAAAGCTATTGAAGGCTATTAACAATAGGATAGAAAAATTAATAGATAAGGATCACAAAATTGGACATTCTTATTTTATGGGAGTACAAGATAAGCCTGGCTTAGAAAGTGTTTTTAAAGACAAAGTAATTCCTTTATTAGAAGAGTATTTCTTTGGAGATTTTGGAAAAATTGGCTTGGTCTTAGGTGACTCATTTGTTGAAAAAACAGATTCAGAACAAATTAATTTTGCTGAATTTTCTGGTTTTGATGATGATTTAGTTGATGATTTTAAGCAACGTCCAATGTTTAATATTAAAAAACCATCGGATTGGAATTATACAAAAGTGTATGCTAAAAGCCAAACTAAGCAGCAAACTTCAGAATCTAATTAGAAAATAAATGCCTTTAATACAAGTTTTTGAATATGAAAAATTAACGCTTAACATAGATAATAAGGGGCGCTATCTAACAAAACATCAATTAGGTAAACTATACCAATTTAACGACAACAATAAAAACATATATTTTACAGGTATTCGTAATGGTGTAAAGTTTAACCAATATGTTGGGGTGATTCAAATAGGAGGTTTAACCATAGAGATACTTCCAAAAGCAGATAATAACAAATATGCAGTAGATCAAGATTACTCAAATTGGAGAAGTGCCTTACTTAAAATGCTGGGTTATTGTAAAAAAATAAAACTCAGTTCAGTTTCTGATGCCAATTTACAAAGACGCAATCATTCTATACTAGACTTGTATTTCGAAATATTTTTAGATGAAGTTGATTTTTTAATAAGAAATGGATTAGTCAAAAAATACAGTAGAGCTAGTGGCAATGTTAAAGCGCTAAAGGGAAGTTTAAACTTTGCAAAACAAATACAAAACAATTTAATACATCAGGAGCGTTTTTATACAAATCATCAGGTATATAACCAAGATCATTTAATCAATCAAATACTATTTAAGGCATTATTGGTTTTAAAACAAATTTCTTCAAATTCAAGTTTTGTCGATCGAATAGAAAGGCTGAAAATGAATTTCCCTGAAGTTAAATTAGTTAATGTAAAAGCATCACATTTTGACCAAATCGTTATTAATAGAAAAACAGCTAAATATGCAAAAGCAATACAGATAGCTAAAATGATCATTTTAAAATATTCTCCAGATATTAAAAGCGGACAAGAGAACATGATGGCATTGCTTTTTGATATGAATAAACTTTGGGAAGAATATATATACAGAATGCTATTAAGAAGTAAAACAGATGATCTAAATATTAGCTTTCAAAACAAAAAATATTTCTGGGAAAAAAGAAAAATTAAACCTGATCTTGTCATTGAAAAAAAACAAAGTTTAGGACAAGAAAAAATCAGATTTGTTATAGATACAAAATGGAAAGTATTGTCCGTTAAAAATCCCCAACCAAGTGATGATGATTTAAAACAAATGTATGCCTATAATATGTATTGGGGAGCAAAGAGAAGTATGTTGCTATATCCAAATTCAAAAAACATTAATGAAAAATTCGGTAATTATTTAATGGGACGAGCTAATCCAGAAGATAATCAGTGTAAAGTTGGATTTATAAATGTTTTAGATGCTGAAGGTGGCTTAGACTTAAATATAGGTTCTAAGATCCTTCAAAAATTAGATGTAATTAGGTAATGTAACATTCAGTAAGATTTCCCAAAAGGTTTTATAGTCATTTTCAATTTTTGATTTTACAACTGTTGGAATTATGTTAATATTTAAAGCCTCTAAAAGTTCAATTTTTGATCTATGTTTATCTTGGCTAAACGAAGGAAGGTGAAAGTAGATTTCATTAGGAATTTTACCAAAAACTTTTAGTAATCTAGCTCTATAATTTAGAATCCACCATAAGTGTGTTTCCGAAAAATCAAGAGATAATCCAACAATATGCACATCATGTGTGAAAAATCGTTTAGGCCAACTATCCCGTTCATTCTCCAGAGCAGTTAAGATTGAACCAGGTGGTTTTAATAATTCATGAACTTTTCTATGATAGTCTCCATAATGTTCATTACCTATCATTATTGATTCGTGAACACTTCTTCTTTTCTCAAATCCATGGTTTAATTCCCCATGAATGTGCCATATTTTTTTATTTTCAATGACATTATTTCTGTAAAGACTATATTTTGTTTCTCTTGAATTTCTAACACTTTCATTAAAACGTGAATTAAAAACTCTCTCAAGAGAATAATCATAATTTGTAGTTAGATAATCATAGCAATTTAGTTTCATCAATTGATCATGATATTTATTATTTACTAATCCGTTAAGTTCACTATTAATTTGTTCCTTAAATGAGTCCAATGTTTCTTGGTATTCTCTTTCTGATTTGAAAATCAATTCTTCAAAAATCAAGGGGAAAGATTTATCTTTTTTGACTCTTACATTTATTTGGAAATTTTGAGATATTTTGTTTAATAAATCTTCCCATGACATTGTTTGTGACATAAGATTTATTCCATTTCCAACAAGTATTGCAGGTTTATTCTTGTAGAAACCTTCAAGGATATTATAGGTTTTTAATTTTTCTATTTCATTGTCGTTTCCAAAAAATAAATACATAATTATTTAAAAATTTAAAATATTTGCCTCTATCATACATTGCATATATGAAAAAGTCAATTATAAATCATCTTTGAAACTAGGGTAGCTCATTAGATGGGGGTTAGGGGTTGTTAAATTTTAAGTTCATGAAAATAAGAAAATTTTTGGATGAGGGTATTTAGAGTAAGCAATTGTTTTATTAAGTAAATTTTTATAAGTTTAGTTGACAATGCTAAAAGCTAGGGTCAAAATATTTTTTCTTCAATTAAAACAAAGCGGTCAAGCTAAACTTAAGAAGCTAAAATTTTTCATCTCAAAAGAAAATTTATCCTCAGAGATCCTAGAGTTTTCTTTAAATGAAAAGCTCTTGATATCAGGAGCCAGGGCAACTTTTACTTTTAAAACAAAAAATGCTCTTTTCACCAAAATAACGGGTGCTAGATGGAAAAGATGTAGAATAGATAAAGGTGTGATATATTATCAGCTCCGCCCATCAACAGAAACAATTACTTTAAAAACTTTTGGAATAAGAGGCATGGATAAAAAGACCTTAGAGCTTTCGATTAAGCGATCTCCTATAGAAAGTGTGAGCTATGTGAGCAGGATCATTAAATACTTTACTAACCCCTTCTTTTCTGTATTTACCCAACCAATTTTTTTTCAGGCGGCTCCTAGTAAAGTTAAATCTTTGCCTTTAGCTACAACACTAACTAAACCCAAGCTTGAAAAGACAACTTTCTATCGGCCTATTAAACTGCATAGCTATAGGTTTCGACCAGTATTAAATCCTAAAATAAACAATTGATATGGACAATAAATTTTATAAATCACCCCAGCCATCTTGGTTAATGAAACAGTTTTGGAAAGCTTGTGGGGCAGACCCTTACTTGTTAAAAAGAAGTACCTATTCCGATCAGATCAAGTACTTCTGCTTAGGAGGGATTGTAGTAGCAACAGGAGTAATGGCTGCTTTGGCAGGTGGCTATGCTATCTATATGATTTTTGAGCCTAAAGGTTCTGCTCTCGAACAGGGTATTCATACACCAACTTTAGTAAGTGCTGTTTTGTTTGGCATTATATGGGGGTTAGTGATATTTAACATAGATCGCTTTATTGTTACCTCTACTGGAAAGGGAGATGGAACAGAAGCCATTACTCGACAGGAATTTAAATCAGCTATCCCAAGGATCATCATGGGGGTGATCATAGCTTTAACCATATCCAAACCTATTGAAATAAGGATGTTTAAAACAGAGATAGATCAAGCTTTGTTCGAAAAACAAGAAAAATTAAAACGAGATGGGAAAACAAATAAATCAGTCAAATTTGAGAATGATAAAGCATTATTAAATACCGAAATAATAGAGCTTAAAAAGGAAATTGCATCAGCTAAATTAGATTATCAAAAATATGACAATATAGCTGTTGAGGAATGGGAAGGGAGATCAGGTACTGGTCAAAGTGGTGATGGACCTGCATATAAGATGAAACGAGCAGAGGCTGATTCTTACAAAGTAATTTGGAAAACAATAGAAGCCCAAAACAATGATATAATTAAATCAAAAGAAGATCTTAAAATTGAAATAATTCATGCTGAAAAATCTGAATTAGATAATCTAGTTTCACAAGCAAATAAGCTTGATGGTCTTTTAGAAAGGTTAAAACTAGCCCATAAAATTGCGGGATTCTGGATCTCCTTATTCATAACATTATTATTTGTTGTAATTGAATTAACCCCTATTTTCTTTAAAATGATGCTCATAAAAGGGCCGTACGATTTTATGGACGATCATGTAAGGGAGCTCATAAGAGCTGAGAATGCAATAGAGGTCCAGTACGATTATTATCAAGACAATAAGGGAACAGAAAGACATAAAATTATTAATCATATTGCTAAAAAAGAGCTCAAAGAAAAAATAGCAACCATCCAAGCACAACAAGAGCTCAATGAAAAGATCATTAATAAATGGAAAGAGAAAGAAAGCAAAAATATCGATGAAAACCCAGATGAGTATACCGATAAAGCATGAAGGAGTTTTTATGGAAAATAGCAGGTGCAGACCTACAGATCCTACATCGATCTTCTGAAGGTTCTAAAAAGGTGTTCTTCCTTATTGGATTGTACCTCCTTTTTGTAATGGCTTTGTTCTATGCAGGGGCTTTTATTTTTTTTAGCTCTTTTGGTTTTAGTTGGGTTTCTGCTCTGTTAATCGCAGCTGCTTTTTTATTTGTTTTTGCCATGATCTATGGAATTACCCTAATCACATTAGAACCTAATGTTTTACCCCATAAAGTATCTTTAACTGTATGGATATCTCATGGATTAAGAATTATGATGCTTTTAATGTTTGCTTTCTTTATCGCCTGTCCGTTAACCTGTCTTTTTGAGGAGCTAATGATGGGAGATTTAGAAAAAGTATTTAATTCTAGCCAATTTATTTCTGATATGAGAAACCTATTTAATCAAACAGACTTTTATGTTTTTTTTACGCTTGTCTCTATATTGTTTTTATTGCCTGTGTTTATTAAATATTTCGAAAGAGGAAAAGATGATTATTATGGAATCAAGAAGATGATTGATAGAAATGAGATTGTCGAACCTAATTATGAGGATTTTAAAGCCATCTATAAAGCAACGTTTTTAGCTGCTACAGGTAGCTCTAAAGAATATACTGAGCTTTATGAAAATCCTCCTTATAATACTAAAAGAAAGAAGGACTCTAGAGACTACAGTAGCAAAGAGGAATTTTTAACTCAGATACTTGGCTGATCGATTGGATTATATATTACATCCAGTAGAAAAAGATTATTTTTTTTCTGGAATTTTAAAAGGTAAATTCTATGGTGAGAATGATCCTTATTTAAACCATGATGAGTCTTTATACACCTATAATCAAATTACCCACCTTTATGATCTTGAAATCACTAGCTGTAAGAAATTAACAGATAAATCATATGAGAGTTTTAAAGATCAAACAAAACTTGAATTCCCTTTAGTTAATGCAGCTATTTATTATAAAAAGGAATGGTTCAAAGCAGAGATAAAAGAACTTTGTTTTATTAAAGATAATGTTCCAGAGCATGTTGAGCAAGACCTTAAATCTGTTCATGGCGATATCCATGGTCCTGTTATTTTTGTAATGAGCAGAATGGAACAAGAGCTGGTTTGTCCGGTTTGTAAAAAGAAGAAATGTATTTGTCCACCACCTCCAATTCCTGGGTGTACAGACCCTAGGGCCACTAATTACAACCCCAATGCCACTGTAAATGATGGAAGCTGCATTTATGATCCAAAACCTGTAAAGGGTTGTACAGATCCAAAAGCAGTTAATTATAACCCCAATGCTACTATTGATGATGGTAGCTGTGTTTATGAGCCTTTTATAAGAGGTTGTACAGATCCTAATGCTTCTAACTACAACCCTAATGCCACACTAGATGATGGAAGCTGCGTGTATGAGCCTAAAGTTGATACACCTACTGGCTGTGCTCCTTTTTTCTGGATCCTGCTGGTTTTGATCTTGGTTCTTATTGTAGCTAATTACCCATTTATTCTGATTCCTTTTCTATTGATGCTCTTGTTGCATGGTTTTTCCTGGTTAATGAGCCTGCTTCCAAGGATTGGAAAATTCTTTGCTCATTTATTTAATGCTATGCTAATTGCGGCTTTATTAGCAGGATTATTTTATGGAATAGGCAGCTTGATCAATGGAATTGACCGACTACAAAACACAAGTAAAACTGAGAAAAAGGAGCGTTATAATTTCGATGATGACCAACAAGAAGAAAAGATCATCAATAATGATTCTTTGATTACACATTATAGAATGTGGGAAGCCAATGGAGAGCAATATAGTGGTGCTTTATCAATTTATAAAAAAGATCTAGAAGATGTACAGAATTTTAGAAGAAATAATAGCTCAACTTATTTTAATGAAATAGGGGATGAGTACTTTAAATTATACCAGCATGACCAACCCCAGCTTAAACTTATTTATAGCATGCTAGATTCTATTAAACAGCGCAATGCTATGAACGATAAAGAATTCATCAATGCAGTGGTTTCTATGGTGCAGGATATTCCTTATAGGGTAATTTTGGCAGATCAAAGCTGTTACAATAATCCAAATCCTGAAATAAGGGAGCTGGTAAATCAGTCCAATGGATGCAAGGATAACGTTTATTATGGTGTGCAGTCACCTCTAGAATTTATGGGCGACCTATATGGGGATTGTGATACTAGAACCTTACTTTTATATACTATTTTAAAGCATTATAGCTATGATGTTGCTATATTGAACAGTGATTATTTTAAGCATTCTGTTTTAGGTATATCCGATTTGCAAAATGGAAGAAACATTAACTATAGAGGGTTTTATATAAATGATAGATACAAACGTTATTATTTATGGGAAACTACTGCGAAAAATTATGAACCGGGTAATATGCCTTATGAATATCGTAAAAGATCTAAATGGTATAAAGCACTTTAAATTTTAAATTATGACAGAGCTACAGCTGAATTTATTGAACATAGGACTTGAACTAATGGTTTACGTTCTTTTATTGTATGGATGGTTTATCTTCCTTAAATATTATTTCAAAAAAGTATATGGCAATATATTAACCAATTTTCCAGTGGGTTTGACTTTTTTGGGGCTTACCTCAATTGCCATTCCCATTCAGCTTTATTATAATTATAATCCTGTTCACGATCATTTGGATCAGCTATATTACAATGAGTCTTTACATGGAGACACCCTATTTAATGTATACGGGCTTTCTGTTGTAATAGGTATCATTAATTTGTTGTTTTCTTTTTACATAGCTATGTATTTTTCAAAAATGATTTATGGAAAGGATCAGCTGGTCTATGCGATAAGGAACTGGTCTAAAAATGCAGTGATCCTTTTTTGTATTTTATTTTTATCGCTATCCTTTATTATATCAATGAATGCTCATAAGCTAATTGAATCCTTTTTTGCGATTAACGATAGTAATTCTTTCTTTTAGAAATGACCAATGCTATTAAAATAACTTTAGCAGTACTCTTTTTTATTTGCTTAGCAGATATGCCTTATGGCTTTTATCAGCTGGTTCGTTTTTTAGCTTTAGTAGGTTTTGGAATATTAGCTTATACAGCTTATGAAGAAGAAAAAATAGAGCTGGTGGTTGTCTATGTAGCATTAGCTATTCTTTTTCAGCCATTAATGAAGATCTCTTTAGGAAGAGAGCTTTGGAACTTGGTAGACGTTGCTGTAGGTGCTTGGTTAATCTATAGTGTGGTGAAGGAAAAAAAGATTGACTATGATGTAGATTGATATTATTATTTTTCATTTATTAAACCAGAACCCAGGTCAATCCCTTTTGGTTGAGTGACAATAGGATCAATGTCAAGTTTATATTCTTCATTTTTCAAAGGTTTAGTACTTTTTAATTCATTTAAGTTTATTTTCATTTCTTTTTGAGTTTTTAAATACTTCTGATAATCATCTACATTGATGTTTACTCCTTCTTTATAATTGAGCTTATGTCGATCATACTCAATATGTGGGGTTTTATCATTGTTATTAGCTGGCGCTAATTTATTATTATTTGGATCAGGTATAAATATTTCATTTGGAATTAAATTATCTAAATGTTTTAAGTTTTTATTAGCTCTATTTTTAACTTTTATTTTTGTGGCTGCTTTTACACATCCTCTTGCACATGATATACATGTTAAGGAGAAAAATATTAAAACCCATATCCAATTTTTAATTTTAAACATAAACTAATTTAAGAAATAAATAATTATTCATAACTTGATTTTACATGGCAACCATCAACAAACATCAATGTAAATCGTGTAATTACACAGAAATGGTTTCTGGTGGAAAGGATGCCAACATGAGTGGATATACCCGCACTATGGTGTGCTTAAAATGCAACAGGCTATATGATGCTCAACAATTTATAATGGTAGACTCCGAAGCAGATTCCTACAGTAAATGCGATTATTGCAAGAGTAAAAAACACATCGTTTGGGACGAGAATATAATGCCTTGCCCAAAATGCGATGCTACAATGGAGATTGTTGATGATGGGTCTGGATACTTGGCGGATTGAATCTTTTCAATCAAAAAGGCAGCTCGTTTTCTAGCTGAGGAAAGACCATTAAATGATTTTCATTCCTCACATAGATCTGTCTTTTACGATGGTTGAGCACTACATCTTTGTGGTAATTGTTTTCCAATAATTCCAGGATGTTGTAAAGCTCATCTCTTTGCACCCAGTAGTTCTGGCTACGGAACCGGATAATACCCCATACTTGTTGAGTGACAGTATTGTTTCTTTCGTAGATAGCATGCAAGATGGCCTTGTCTTTCTCATCCAGGTGAGTGATGATCTTCTGGATTAAATCCCATTCGTTTTTCTTTGGAATAACTAATCTTTTGATTTGCTTGGTTTCTTTTCTAAGGGTGTTTCTGGGCATAATATTTGTTTTTTAGTTCAACATAGCCTCAAGTTATCTATCTGCTACATAATCAATTTACGTTCCAAATTCAATTTTGGTATGCTATTTGAATATTTTAAAAAAATGCTGCATTTCTCAGCCCTCAAAAAATAATTTATAGAAGGCTAGTTGAACCAAAAATGTACACCATGAAAAAAGAAAAACAAACCTT
>Ga0209992_10001660_pt1 | contig 22470 bp, 24 predicted proteins | sample 2SBtaG_2_FD_182564 | JGI IMG/M metagenome (GOLD analysis project Ga0209992, IMG submission 182564) | Deep subsurface microbial communities from Kolumbo volcano to uncover new lineages of life (NeLLi) - 2SBTROV12_ACTIVE470 metaG (SPAdes)... | ecosystem: Environmental > Aquatic > Marine >... | reverse complement strand
CATGGGACTACCACTGTAGGTATCAAGGCTAAAGACGGTGTCGTATTATGTGCAGATATGAGAGCTAGTGCAGGCTATTTTATTGCAAATAACAATACTATGAAAATTCAACAAATTGATCAACATGCAGGATTAACCTTGGCTGGTGGTGTTGCAGATGCACAAAACATTGTAGATATTTTACGTTATCATTCTAATCTTCACAGAGTTGAAAAACAAGGTGACATTTCAATTCATTCCCTTGCAAGACTTTGTTCCTTGATATTCCATCAAAATAGAGGATATCCATTCATGGCTGATATCTTACTTGGTGGATATGATGCATCTGGCCCTTCATTGTTTAATGTCGATATGTTTGGTTCAGTTGAAGAGAAATCATATGTAACAACTGGTAGCGGTTCTCCAGTTGCTTATGGTTTACTTGAAGAAGAATACAAAGAAGATCTTACAGTTGAAGAAGCAAAACAAATAGCTCTAAGAGCTGTTAAAGCCGCAATCGTTAGAAACATTGGTACAGGCGACGGAATTAATGTCGCAATTATGGACAAAGACGGTTTCCGTCTATTAACCGATGAGCAAAAGAAAGCCGTCATCGAACTTTAGTGATTTAATGCAAAGAAAACAACAATCAAAAGAATTACCTCCTAGTAGCCAGAATATAATGGCCACCATACTGCAAAGTATACCCAAAGAAGCAAGCGTTACAAAAATAGAATATGAAGGACCAAGAATTGCACTTTACACAAACTCTCCACGTTACTTGATGGAAAACAATGATACAATTTCTAATCTTGTGAATATTATTAAAAAAAGAATTGTTGTTAGAACAGATGAATCAATTAGAAAACCTGAAGATGAAGCTAGAAAAATCTTAGCTGATTGTGTTCCAAAAGAAGCAAATCTACAAGGAACAATTTTTGATACTGCAACTGGTGAAGTTTCAGTAGAAGCAAAAAGACCTTGGTTACTACAAAGAAACGCAAAAGAATTCAATCATGCTGAAGTGACTGAGAAAATAGGTTGGAGATTGCGTATAAGAAAAGCCACAACCATACCTTCACGTACAATTCAAACAATTAATGCAACTTTGAAACAAGCCTCATCTGAAAGAAGTAAACAGCTTAAACAGGTTGGTGATGAAATTTTCAGGCCTAGATTATCTCAAAGAACCGAAGTTTCTCTTTATACTCTTGGTGGATTTGGACAAGTAGGAAGATCTTCATTATTACTATCAACACCTGAAAGTAAAATCCTAATTGATTGTGGAATAAATCCGGGTGCACGCTCTCCTATGGATGCATTTCCAAGATTAGACTCTCTAAACATTACACTAGATGAACTTGATGCTATAGTAATTGGACATGCCCATTTGGATCATACTGGATTTTTACCAACCTTGTGCAAATATGGATACAAAGGTCCAATCTATTGTACTGAACCAACTTTGCCAATGATGAATCTAATTCAATTAGATGCAATTAAAGTAGCTTCAGCTCAAGGTAGAACTCCAATTTATTCAGAACGTGATGTTAAACAGATTATGCGACAAACAATTACTTTACCATATGGAACTGTAACTGATATTTCTCCTGACATTAAACTTGTACTTGCAAATGCAGGTCACATTTTAGGTTCTGCATTATGTCATTTTCATATCGGAAATGGTGATCACAACTTTGTTTATTCTGGTGATATTAAATTTGGAAAAAGTATTTTGTTTGAAGCTGCTAGTTGGAATTTCCCACGAGTTGAAACATTATTGATTGAAAGTACATATGGTCTTAAGGAAGATATTCAACCAACCAGACAAGAAGTAGAATCTGCTTTCATTAATGCAGTAAACAACACTTTGGCAGATGGAGGTAAAGTTTTGATTCCAATACCGGCAGTTGGACGTGCACAAGAAATTATGATGGTAATTGATCACTATATGAAATCCGGAGAAATGGTTGAAGCACCTGTATTTACCGAAGGAATGATTTCTGAGGCATCTGCAATACATGAATCATATCCTGAATACCTTGCACGAGAACTAAAACAAAAAATTCTAGAAACTGATGATAATCCATTTGATTCTGAATACTTTACTAATATTGAACATGCTGATGCTAGAGAAGAACCAATGAGAGATAATTCACCATGTATTATCTTGGCCACATCTGGAATGTTAGAAGGTGGACCTGTTTTAGAATATTTCAAAAATATTGCACCTGATAAAAAGAACAAAGTACTGTTTGTCTCTTATCAAGTAAATGGAACTTTGGGAAGAAGAGTTCTAGATGGTTCTAAACAAGCAACAATGTTAGGAAAAGAAGGCAAAGTTGAAGTTGTATCAATTAATTGTGGAGTTGAAAAATTAGATGGTTTTAGTGGACACAGTGACTATAACCAATTAATGTCATTTGTACAAAGACTAAGACCAAAACTTCGTCGTGTATTAGTTAATCACGGAGAACGTAAAAAATCAGAAAACCTTGCTATGAATATTAGACGAATGTATAAGGTACCTGCACATTATCCACAAGTTCAAGAAGCAATTAAATTATTTTAGATCGTATTCTGGTTTCCAGATCTTTATACTAGATGGAGCAACAATAATTCTCTCTTCACCTAATCTTGCAATTTCAGCATCTTCAGCTTTTGCAAGAGAATACAACTCTTCAACTACTTTACGAAGTTGTTCCACATCTTTTTGTGCTAAAGGTGTAACTCTTAGAATCAAAATCATATCTTTTTTGATATCTTCTTTGATTGAATGAACATCACTGATGTCTCTAATCGTTATGGCCTTTAGATATGTGGGGTTTTCTTGTTTTTGCATCCTTGTTGGAAATGAGATCTACTTCCTCAAAAACTCTTCCTTAGTTCTAACTAATTTTTAGAAAATTTCACGCCTACATTCTAAATTTAAGATAAGATTCCTCTTTAGCACATTCTGAACTAACTTCTCCAATTGAATCTCCATTTTTAACAGAAACAATACTTTGTTCAGTTTTTGGTGCATCAGAATATCTTAAAGTTACAGATGCTGCAAATTTTACATGAGACTTTGCATTCTTGCCACGTAAAATTGAAACTGGTCCTACGTAATCTTTAGCCTCAAGTAGAATATCATCAGACAAAGCTAATGCCTTTATCATTTCATTTTCATCTTTATTTCTACCAACAACAAATTTTGTTTCTTCATCTAATCTAAAATGCCTTCCAATTTTTAACAAATCAATTTCATTTATTGTTGGAGTTTCAACATGATCAAACAAATCTTTAGCTTTGATTCCGAATTGTGGTTCTGTTAACAAACAACCTCCTCCTGCATTTGGTGGATTTTCAATTCCGTATTCTTTTGCCATTTGCATTTGAATTTTTCTTTGTCTTCCTCTAATCATTCCAAGATTTTCTCTTTTAATCAAACCATCTTTTTCAGCATCTGATGGTGGTAATAATCCTGCAGATAATGGTCTAACAATTTTTCCTTTCAAGTTTGATTCTTTTTCAATAGTATGTAATGATGGTGCATGTTGACTCATAGGACGTTGACCTAACACTTCTCCTGAAATAATAAATTCGGCACCAATATCTTCCATGTGTTTTTTAGCTGCATCAAACATCATTGTTCTACAATCAACACAGGGATTAAATCCAGCACCAATTCCGTGTTTTGGATTTTTTAGCATTTCAATATATTCATCTCCAAGATAAACTGTTTTTAAATTCACATTAAGATCATCTGCTCTTTCTCTAATTTCAAATCCACATCCTCGTCCACAGTCAAAATCACAAAAAGGAGTTTTAATTGCAACAGCTGAAACATCAAAACCTTGTTCTTGCATCATTCTTACTGCAAGTTGACTATCTAATCCTCCAGATAGTAATGCAACTACCTTTTTCTTTTCTTTCTCTTCAGCCATTGCGATCTTGTTCAATTTTCCATATACAAACTTTACATCATACATAAATTGAGAATTAGAGATGTTTCTGTATGAAACAACGCAGAAAGAATCTTCTAAAATTTGCTCAAAAGATCGATTGTGATACATTAGTCACATTTGAGCCTGAAAATTTGTTTTACATGACTGGATTTTGGGGTGAAGCAATTGGTTTGTTAGAAAAAAATGGAAAAACCACCATAATTGCACCTGAACTTGAGGTTGGAAGAGCAAAAGAAGAATCTGAAGACTGTGATATAATTACTGCAGAACGTGGAGAAGGCTTAGTATCTTCATTGATTAAAAAAATTAAAAAAAATCGGGTTTGTACTGATTGCCAAAATTACGCTGTAATGACATCTTTAAAAAAATCAATTCCAAAAATAAAATCTACAACTGAACCATTTTACAATGCTAGAATTATCAAAGATGAAAAAGAAATACAAATTCTCAAAAAAGCCTCAAAAATCATTGATGAAATGTTCCAAATTTGTTCCAAAAAGATGAAAGTTGGACAAAAAGAATCAGAATTACAAACAATTTTGATGACATATGCCATGGAACAAGGAATGTTTGATACTGGATACAAATCTACACTTAATCCATTAATCATTGCAGGAGGTCCAAATGGAGCTCTTCCACATGCACAAGTAACTAATAGAAAATTCAAAAAAGGTGATCTTGTAGTTACTGATCTTACATTAAGATACAAAGGATATGTTTCTGATGCAACTAGAACATTTGCACTAGGAAAAATTTTACCGCAAGCAAATGAAGCATATGAAATTGTTAAAGAGTCTCAAAAACTTGGTCTAAAAGCTGTTAAACCAAACGTAAATTGTAAAGATGTAGATTTTGCATGTAGAAAATACATTGAAGAAAAAGATTATGGCAAATACTTTATTCATTCAACTGGTCATGGAATAGGATTGGAAGTACATGAATTACCAACTGTTTCTTACAGAAGTAATACAAAATTAAAAACAAACATGGCAATAACTGTTGAACCAGGAATCTATATTGAAAATAAATTTGGAATTAGAATTGAGGATTCGTTAATTGTAAAAGAACGACCAATTGTAATGCACAAATTCACTAAAGATTTAGTCACAATTTGAGCCTAGTCGTAATACTTGACTAAATCAATAATATATTTTGCTTCTGAATTATTTGATGTGATTTCCTCAGAAATTACATTGACCTTCCAATCGTAATTCATTTCCCCTTTATGTGATTCAAAATTTAAAATAATTTGGTATTCTTCAGAATTTACATTTGTTACAGTTAGATCCACTGTAGTTTTTTTATGATCAAATATTTTCTCATCAGGATATTCTTCACTTATTCTATTCTCTAATGCCTCTAAGACAGTTAGACCGTCATTATCTGGACCATTATATTTCATCAAAATATCTACAGCCTGTTGATTTTCAACTGAAAGTTCTGGAAGACTTTTCTCTAAAGTTCCTTTTGTCATTTCAGGGACTACAAATATCACAAACATTGCGATCAAAGCAAGGTAAATTGGAGCTCTTTTTTTGAGAAATGACTTTAAATCATTCTTTTTTGGTTTTTCCTCTTCTTTCTTTTTCTTGTCTTTGGCCATTTCTCTTAATTTTTAGTATTTTGCAGTTAAAATTAAAACTTCCCAAGGAAATTTGATTGTTCCATCTTTTTTTGTGTATGGTTTTGTGTTCTGTCTTACCATTTCTTTAAGTTCATTTCTTTGAGACTTTTTTAATTTGTCTAGTTTTTCTTTTACTGGTTTTGCAATGTATCTCAAATAATTTTTCCAATATTGTTCAAATGTACCAGGACTGTATGGAAAATCATAATCATTTACTTTAATTTTTGAAAATCCTACTTTTTTTATCTCATCTTTGAGTTGTTTTTTTGTTCCAAATCTATCAAAATCTGGAGTTCCTGGAGGAACATAATTTGGAATATACTGAGTTACTGCCTCAAAAATACAATCAAAATATGGTACTCTATTAGGATGCCCATGAACTGAAATGCCTAATTTCCCATCTTTCTTGAGGCTATTTCTCATGTTCTTTAGAGCTTTTTGGGAATTTGGAAAAAAAAACAATGCATACTGACATGTTATGACATCAAATTTTTCTTTGAATGAAAAATTTTCTGCATCAGCATTTACAAACAACAAATTTTGAGCTTTTTCATTCCATTTTTTTGCAACTTTTATTGCATTAGTTGATGTATCTGCACCAATGACATAGCCTGTTTTTCCTATCTTTTGTTTTAATAATTTAGTAACAACACCTGTTCCACTTGCAACATCCAAAATATTATCACCCTTTTTGATTTCAAGTGATGAAACTAGTTTTTTTGTACTTTGAAATGGACCTTTACTAGCTGTTGCCCATCTTTTATGATATCGTGGGGCAACTTCATTCCAAATTTTCATATTTCGTTTTTTATATTCATATGATTTTTCTCTCAATTTTCTTTAAACTCCTTTAAATCTGATTTTAATGTTCTTCCTGTCTCATGATAATATCTATGCTCTATTTCTTTTAGTTTTTCAGATAATCTAAAACTATCTGCATTTTTCTTTTTTAGTTTTATGATGGTTTCTTTGTATTGTGAAATTATTTTTTTTAGATCAGAGTTCTTCATTTTAATTTCATTTCAATTTCTTTTCTGATAAATTTTACAATTTTTTCTTTTTTCTTCCAACCAGATGTAGTTGTTTTTTTATCATCTACAAAAAATACTTGATTATAATTTGTATTTTTTTGATATTTTTTACCAATGTCATTTGCAATGATTACGTCTGCCCCAGAATCCTTCATCTTTTTTTGAGCAGATTTGATTAATGCATTTTTTGTTAGATTGGTTTCAGCCTTGAATCCAATTAGGAGAGTATTTTTTTGTAATTTTTTTACTTGATCAATGATTTTTGGAGCCTTTTTGAGCCTAATTACTAATGATTTTTTATCACTTTTTATCTTTGATTTTGATGAATTTTGCGGTATATAGTCTGAAGCCGCTGCTGCCATAATTACAATGTCGTATTTTTTCTTTAGTTCTTTTTTTGTTTCATCAAACATCTCTTTGTTTGTTGCAACATTAATCACTTTGGCACCAGCTGGCGGTTCTTCATTTGCAGGACCATAAACTAGAGTTACTTTAGCTCCTGTAGAAATTAATTCAGATGCTAAAAGAGATCCTGTTTTTCCTGAACTCAAATTTGTTATTATTCTAACTGGATCAATGTATTCTATTGTGGGTCCTGCAGTCATCAAAACTTTTTTATTTTTTAATATAGATGAGAAACCAAATTTCTTTAATACAAAATCTAAAACATCTTCAGGTTCAGGAGATTTTGCTTTACCTTCTATCATTTTAGGGGAAAGAAATTCAATTTTATTTTTTAAAAATTCTATATTTTTTTTAACTGCTGAATTTTCGTACATTGATGCATGCATAGCAAGACACATCAAAATAGGAATTTTTGAACCAAATCCTACGGTAAGTACTGTTGATACTGGCGTATCATCAATCCCGTTAGCTAATTTTCCTAGTGTATTTGCAGTTGCAGGATATACAATAACTAGATCTGATTGGTTATAATCTGCTAATCTAATATGCTCTAATTCTCCTGTAAGTTTTGTAATTACTTCATTTCCTGTGGCCCATTTAAAATATTCAGGCTGTATTAATTTTGTAACTGCATTACTTGTAACACATTTCACATCTGCACCATGTCTCATTAGTAATCTTGCAAGTTCTATTGCCTTGTATGCTGCAACACTACCTGCTACACAAAGGACAATTTTTTTGCCAGATAATTCTACACCATGCGAATTTACTATATCCAAAGATGGATGATCTTTTTTCTTTGCTTTCTTTTTAACTACCAAGTTGTTCACGTAATTTCTTTAGTTCTTCTTCATTCATAGAAAATGAATTTTCTTTAGTTGGAAATGCTCCAGATTCTACATCTTTTCTATAATCTCCAAGTGATTTTACAATATCTTCAGACAAATTCATGTATCTTTTAGCAAATTTTGGTTTGATTTTGTCATACATCCCTAACAAATCTTGAACAACTAGTACCTGACCATCACAATTTACTCCTGAACCTATTCCAATTACAGGAACACTCACTGTTTCAGAAATTATTTGAGCAACCTCATAACTAACCATTTCTAAAGCAATACTGAAAACTCCTGCATCTTCAAGCTCTTTTGCATCTTCAATTAACTTGATTGCAGAATCTTTAGTTTTACCTTGAACTTTGTAACCTTCTGAAAGCATTGTAGTTTGAGGTTGTAATCCAATATGACCCATTACAGGAATTCCTACATCAACTATTGCACTAATTGTTTCAGCCATTATTGAACCCCCTTCAAGTTTTACTGCATCTGCACCAGATTTAATTAATCTACCAGAATTGTTAATTGCATCCTCAATACTTGCTTGATATGACATGAAAGGTAAATCTGATACCAACAAGGAATCTTTTCTTGCTCTACTAACTGCTTCAGTAAACATACACATTTGATCCATAGTTACAGGAATTGTATTCTCATATCCCAACATTACCATTCCTGCACTATCTCCAACTAACAAAACATCAATTCCTGCTTTGTCACATAATGAAGCCAAAGTGTAATCATAACTTGTAATTACAGAAATTTTCTTTTTTTCTTTTTTCATTTTTATAATGTCTTTAACAGTCTTATGCAATTTTGGCTCTCCTTGTCAAATTATTTTTTATTTGAATTACATTGTCTCTAAGATTCTTCTTATTATCAAAATCATTAATGATTTTTTGAAGTGCATTTTGATTCTTTTTTGATAATTTTTTGGTTTCTTCAATTAACAAATCGATTGCTCTTGTTACATTATCTACAATTGTAATATTTGCAGTTTGAGATGTTCTTGAGAGAGGATTTAGATCAAATGTGATGACAGTTTTTCCTGCTTTTCTAAGTGCCATGGTTCTATCCCCATCTTCTAATGGCACTACTACTACATCTGCTACAAAAATTCCATCCTTATCTACAATTCTTCTTGCCGAATCGATACCTGAAAGTCTTTTAGATGAATTGATTTTTGAACCTAAAATTTCATTTGCACCATTTTTTTTAAGAGTCTGAATTATTGCTTTTTTCCTTTTCTCATTTGAATAGAATAGATTTACTTCTAATTTTGCCTTGATCTGCTTTGATAGTTTTACGATTTGTTTAGGACATAATGCTGCAATATTACCATTAACAGAGATTACAGGCATTTCTGCTACTAGTAGTTGGGCTGCTGCTGCCCTGATTGCCTGAGTTGCAGCCTTGCCTGTTTTCTCCCCGAGAAGATAATCAAAAGCCTCTCCTCTACCTTGAGCCAAAAGACCTTCTTTTGCAACTAACCCATTATCAAATCCATCAACTAGTTTTTCACGAATTAATAATGACTTTGCTCTTGGATGAGATTTAGGAATTAACGGCATGATTTTTTATTAATTATTTAGAACTCTTGCTCCATTGTCATCTAGTTCTGATCTAATAATAATTCCATCAGAATATTTTTGTAAAATATCCAAAACTTTGCTTTCTTCATTTTGTGGAATCATTGAAAAAATTGTTTCACCAAAAAGTGCAATTCCACATTTAATATTATTTTTAGATAATTCTTTAACAATTTTTTCCATTCTTGGAGTCATTACATCTACATATTTTGCAAATTCTAATGACATGTCTTGAAAATGATCATAATTTTTTGATTCTAATAATCTGTTTACCATTTTTCCTCCAAGTCCATTTATTTGAGACAGACGTTCTTTGATGAATTTATTTGTAGAAATTGGAGAAAAACAAATCATGATAACTGAAATTTTTTCTGTATTAATTTTTTCAACTTTTCCTATTCCTGGCGCACCTGGTTTTACACGAACTTCAAACCCTCCATGATATGATGCTAAAACATCTCCTAATCCTGTTTTACAATTTACTTCTGCATTGTGTGCAATTTGTCCGATAATTCTTTTATCTAATTTTGTATTGAGAGCTTGATCTAATGCATAAGATAATGATAATGCAACTGCACCGCTAGAACCTAAACCATATCCAACCGGAACTGAAATGTCATGTTCTATATCAAAAAATTTATTTGAAAATTCACCTAATTTCAAAAATTCATTTAATACATATTCTGAAACATCTATTTTATCAGATCCATATCCTTGTGTTGTAATTTCAAAATTTGTTTCTTGATTATCCTTTGTTTGAACTTTGACTGTAGAAGTTACCCCTTCTTTTATTGAAAAACCAGCTCCCATTGAACCTAAATTTTCTAAATTATCGTGATTGTCCTCTAAATGGGCCTTGAAAAAACCTGTGATATGTGCAGGACAAAATGCTGTTGCCTCCATTGATCTGAGTTTAAATTTTACACAAAATATAAGAATATGGCTTAAATTAATTAAATTAGTATAAATTGACTAAATTTGTTCGACGCCTACAAAGGATTGGAAATAGCATTCTAGTTTCATTGCCTAAAGAATGGGTTGATGCAAACAATCTCGATAAAAGTAGCCAAGTTGAACTTGAAACGGGCCAAGACAATATTTCGATATCTGCAAATAAAGAAACACGTCCAACAAAAGAACTTGTAATTTCTTATCCACTACCCAAAGAAGAAAATATTGTAGCTAACATTACAGGAGCTTATCTTTTAGGATATGACATTATTGAAATTAATTCAAAATCAATTATTCCTGGAAAAGATAGAGAAGAGATTCGTAATTCAATGAGAAGATTAGTTGGAATGGAAATTATTGAAGAAGATGCATCTCATATTAACATGCAATTTCTTTTAGATGCAACAACACTAAATCCTGCAAAAATTCTCAAACGAATGAGCTCTATTGCACTTGGAATGTATGATGATGTATTAAATGGATTAATTTCTGATGACAAATCTAATTTACAAACATTATCAAATCGTGATGTTGAAGTTAATAGACAATATTTTTTGCTTGTTCGTTTAATTCGAAGTACACTAGTTGATAGAAGATTAGCTAATGCATTTAATTTAGAAAATATTGATGTACTTGATTACCGAGTTGCAGCAAACGTTCTTGAAAATGCAGGTGATTCTATTGTTGAACTCTCAAATTTCATCTTCAACTTTTCATTATCAAATGAATATTCAAAGAAAATCCATAATGTTGTAAGAGACTTTAATCAGGTTGCTGAGAAATCTATTGATGCATTCACAAAGCCTGATAGATTTTTAGCTATAGAAGCTATATCTATGCATAAAGAATATGAAAAAAAACTTGGTTTATTGAGAACATCATTAGGAAATAAAAAACAAATTCCTTTGGATTTCCTTGATTTAATTTACATGTTTGAAAGAATCGCTCAATCTTGGGCTGATGTTGCAGATCTTGTACAACCTATTTATCATGAATGATTAATACAATTTTTTCTTAGCGGCATATGTTAAAACTGCACATATTGTTTTTGAGTCTTGGATTTTGCCAGTTTTAATCATTGATAGAACCTTTTTAATATCAATTTTTACTACTGATAATATTTCATCTTCATCTAGTTTTAAATCCGAAATTTTCTTTAATCCTGAGGCTAAAAAGCAGTGAATTACCTCTGCGTTATACCCAATTGATGGATAATACGTAATTAGAGGAGTCATTTTCTTGGCCCTATACCCTGTTTCTTCTTCTAATTCTCTAAATGCACATTTTATTGGCTCTTCTTTTTTTTCTAATGTTCCTGCAGGAATTTCTAAAACATATCCATGTGGAAATCTATGCTGTTTAACTAGAATTACTTTTTTTTCTTCATCAAAAGCAAGCATAGCTGCTGCACCTCTATGTTTGATATATTCTCGTTTTACTTTTCTGCCTTCAATTTTTCCATCATAAACACTAAGACCTAAAATTTTTCCTTCGTAGATCTTTTTTTCTTTCATATGTATATGAGAATTTATTCGTATTTAATTTGTTTGATATGTTAAATGTAATTTTGGAGATTTTTTAAAATCAATAATAGCTTTTTCAATCCATTTTTCATAAAATGAAATCTTTTTTGGAATGAATAAATCAGCTGATTTTATATTTTTCACATTTCTTACTTTTTGTGTTAATTCATCCATCTTGAATATGTTGTCACTATACATAAACAAAACAATTTGATTTTTGGCAATAAAAGGAATTTGTAAATATGAATCAGAAAATGAATAATTTAATTTTTCTAATGTTTCTTTTAGATCTCCTTCTATCCATGTAAGTATAGCATGAGGAATATAATTTTCAATTTTTTTAGGATCATAAACTAGTGTAAATTGAATTCCATCATTTTCATGCAATTTCTCTATACATCTTGTTATTGTTTTTGTTGACATTTTTGTATTTCTTGCAACCTGTTCAATTTTCTGTCTAGGTTCTTTGATTAATTCTTCTAAAATTTCTAAATCTGTTTTAGTAAGATTGGAACTAAATCCTGGATTCTCTGCTTCAAAAATTGATAAAACTCTAACATCTTTCATCAATTTTTTTGCAAGTTCAATTTTTTGCTCCATATTTCCTTTAATGGAAATTCCACAAACTGTTATTCCTCCAACACATGGAACTACAAAATATGGTTCGCCAACTAGACTTGCTTGCTCTAAAATTTCTGAAATATTTTCACCTGAAACGACAAAGTACAATACCCCATACCCCAAAACAGGAGGCTCAACTTTGATAAAGAATTCTTCAATGATCTTCTTTTCTTGCATTTTTCGGATTCTGGCTCTTACTGCTCCTCCAGACATTCCTAATTCTATGCCTATTTGCCTGTCAGATTCTCTACAATTGTTTAGTAATCTGTTTAAGATTTTCATATCTAAATTGTCCATTATATCACCTGAAAGTACTTCACTAAGTAAAGAAATAACTAATATCATATAAAATTGTCTATACTATTAGCACTATGTATCATAGACATTAAATATTAGACTATTTTACTCATTTCGTGGAATATCGATTAAAACTTGCAAAGAGGATGCTTTTCAATAAAAAAGGAAGTTTGATTGGTGCTGTTTTAGCTGTAACTATTGGAATTCTTGTAATTCATGTAAATTTTGTAATTTTTCAGGGATTGTTTGATGCTATTGTTAGAGATATCAGTGATTATAGAAATGGAGACATTCTAGTTACAGATGAAGCTGATTATATTGACAAATCTGATTTGTCGCTTGTAAATTGGTTTGAAAGAATTCCTTACGTTGAAGCGGCGACGCCGCGGCTTTCGTCGACGGCTGAAATGAATATGACGAAAAATGGAAAACTAATTGAAGAAACTAGAGTACCTTTAGTTGGTGTAGATCCATTTCGTGATATTAGAGCATCAACTGTACATGAAACAATTGCAGATGGAAGTTATGTTTTCTCAAGAAATTCTATTGTTTTAGGATCTAATGTTGCTGACGATCTTGGTGGAGCTCAAGTGGGAGATAGCGTAAAAGTTCTTGTAGTTGATAGATACGGTGAAGATCAAATTAGACGATTCACTGTTTCTGGAATTGCAAAATCACCTGGAGGTCAAGGATTTGATTATACAGCTGTTGTACATATTGATACTTTACGTGATATGATGAATAGACCTGGAGATACTGGTTCGTTTATGGTAAAACTCAATGATCCATCTAAAGCATTTGAAGTAAAAGAATTCTTTTTGCGTTCATTTCCTAATGATGATTTTCTAGCAGAAACAATCGAGGAATCTGCTGAAGAACAACTTGCAGGTTTTAGATCTGGAATTGCAATGATTAACATGATAGGGTACTTTGGAATGATGTCATCTGCATTTGCTATAGTAACAATTCAGATGATGTTAGTAAATGGAAAAACTAGAGAAATTGGAGTTATGAGAGCAATAGGTGCTAAAAGAAAAGACATTCTAATTATTTTTATTTTCCAAGGCATGATAATTGGTGCAATTGGTGCTGGGGTAGGAACTGCTGCAGGATTAGGTTATACTGTATATGCAAAGGAGACAAAAATGTCGTTCAATAACAGTCTTCCACTAGAAGTTACCTATAACTGGGAAAAAATTATTCAAACTGCCTTAACTTCATTTGTTTTGGCAATTATTGCGTCTCTATACCCATCGTATAGAGCTACAAAGCTGTTACCAGTGGAGGCGATGAGAACTGTCTAACGTACTTGAAATTAATAATCTCAGTAAAATTTATGGAGAAGCCGATAATCAAGTAAAAGCTCTTGATGATGTATCATTTTCAATCAAACAAGGAGAATTTGTTTTAATTGTTGGTAGTTCAGGTTCTGGAAAATCTACATTACTAAACATGATTGGATTACTAGATAGACCAACAAACGGAGAAATATTCATTGATGGAACAAACACTACAACTCTTGTCGATGATGAAATTTCCTCTTTTAGAAATAAGAAACTAGGCTTTATTTTCCAATTCTCTAATTTACTTACAGATCTTTCTGTATTAGAAAACATCTTGTTACCTAGACAAATTGCTGGAACTGATAATTTGGCAGAAAAAGATGCATTAGAATTACTAAAAGCAGTTGATCTAGAAGATCAAATACACAAACGTGCAAATAAAATATCTGGAGGCCAAGCTCAAAGAGTAGCTATTGCTAGAGGTTTAATCAACAAACCTTCAATTGTTTTAGCTGATGAACCAACTGGTAATCTTGATTCAGTTACATCTGCAACCATAGTTCAATTAATGAAATCAATGGCAAAAAAACTAAATCAAACATTTATCATCGTCACACACGACAGAGAACATTTTGGTGATGTTGATAGAGTAATCACAATTAAAGATGGTAAAGCCTTTGAGGGTGATCTACCATCAGAAATGGAGATAACTGCATAATGAATTCTAAAATCATTTTATCAGTATTTGTAATTGGATTGTTACCAATTATTTTTGATAATTCTTATGCACAAATAACTTCAGGAGGATTTGGACAATCTCCATTTGAAAGAGACTTTGGAGATGTGAAATTTTTAGATGCATATTTTGGTACTCTTAATGACAAAATTGAAGTTGAATCCGGAGATGGTAATGTTCCATTCACTGTAGTATTTGCAAATGTGGGTACTCAAGACATTACTGGAATTCGAGGACAATTATCACTACCATTTGGATTTTCAGCATCTGATGGTCCAGGCTCAATAATTTATGCTGATAGTGATTCAAACTCATTGGCAGGCGAGAATTTTCACTTGACATTTTTTGTAAATGTTGATAAAAATATAGAAATTCAACAATATCCTGGAACTGTTAAAGTAGATTATTCCAGATTAAGAGAATCTGGAGTTAGAACCGCATTTGCTGACTTTGATTTTAAGGTCACCGGAGATAGTGTAATTAATGTAAAAGCGTTGGAACCATTTCTTACATCTTTAAGATCAAATGATGTTGTAATTGAAATTGCCAATGATGGAACTGCTCCAATTTCTGGTGTAGATATTGTTGCCACAAATACATCTACAGAACTTGCAGCTACATCCTCATCTACTACTAATATTGAAAATGTGGTAATTTTAGAATCAAGCTGGGATGTTGGAAATATTGATGCAAAATCAGCAAGATATCTTACTGCAACTGTATATGTTCCTGAATCACTAAAAGGTGACACTTTACGAATTCCTCTATCCATTTCATACTATAATGCACATGGAGACTTGAAAGAAATTTCAAAAATTGTTGATTTTTACATAAAGGGATTAATTGATCTAACAATTTTCAACGTAGATGTAATTGAATTATCTGGTACCCAAATGGTAATTGGTGAAATAATTAATGAAGGAAATGAAGATGGATTATTTGGTTTTGTCAGCATTGAACCTAAAGGTGATTCAAACATTAAACCATCAACTCAATTTATTGATGAAATTGAAGTAGATGCACCTGTACCATTTAATGTTCCAATTGAATTTGATGGTGAACCAAAATATGGTGAACATGATATTACAATCACTGTAAGATACAAGGATAGTACTAGAGATGAAATCTTTCTAACTCATGATCAAACAATTACTGTATCTGAACCATCAAATGATAATGAGAATGATACTGATCCCGTAATGATAATCATTCCAATTATTTTGGTAATAGGAGCTGCATTTTACATAATTCGTAGGCGTAAAAAGGCTGCAATTCAAACTAATTGAAGATAGGATTTTAAATCTAAAATGGAGAAAAAAGGATAATTAAATTGAGATTAACAATTATCATTCTAATTGCGGCTTTATCAATAGGTAGTGTGGTAATTTCTTTAGGGTTTCTAACAACCCCTGAATATCTTGACGTTCCAGAAATTTCTAGTCAATATGACAAATTAGAGAAATACAAAAATGAATTAGAAAAAATTAATCAATATAATCAGGAAGTTTTAGAAGATTTAGAAAACCAAATCAAAAATTCTGATGATGTTCATATCGATCAAATTAATGAGGAGATTGAAGTAATAAAACAAGTCATTGAAGCAAACAAAGCAGAACTAGAACAAGTAATTACAAAATTGTCTCAAATGGAAACTGAACCTTAATCAATAGATATTTCCATTTTTGGGAAATTTAGATCACAATTATATCATATCTTAAGTAATTAGTAACGGGTATGGCAAAGGGCATTTTTCTCTTCCTAGCGGGTAGTATTGTAGGATTTATCACTACACCATTATTGTAAATTTTCCTAAATTCATATAGTTTCTCACAATTCCATCTTTGTTGGAAAAACATCAAAAATTAACAATTATTGGAGTAATTTTGTTAGTTGTAACATTTTTGATCAATTACTATCATCAAGAAACTCATCCTGGTATAGGATTCAACTATGCATATGTTTCAGGAGTTTTGATGTTAATTGCATTTTCAATTAGTTTTGTGTTATTTACAAAAAATAATCTCAAGTAATCTAAATTTACAATAGATGGTGTAAGGTCTTTTGTAGAAAAGCCTTCATCCTATCTATTTGAAGAAAATAAATTTTATTTGAATAAAAGATACTCGTAGAAATTATCAGTGAGATCTAAATACTATTTTACAATATTATCTCTAGTCGTCACCACAAAACAAATCGTTTCTGGTCTTAGACTGCTCATATTTTTGACCGTAAGATTATAAGCAATTACTGGATCTTGCGATTATGCCTGGTGATGAGATTGAAGTTCCAAAGGAATTACGAGAATTTATGCTAGAAGAAGCTGAAGAAACAATCCTTGGACAAAAAAATGGCGCACAAAAACAATATCGATATGGTAATTTACACATTAGAGAGTATGATGACAAATTTTTAGTTCATAATGACAGAATTGATCCTAGAAAAGATCCTATTGGACATTTAGTTTATGATGCGCCAGAAGTTTTAATTGGTTTAGCATGTGGAATTTTTGGCAGTTCACAAATTGTTAAAAAAATTATGAATAAAGATTCAAAAAAATTATCTGTTACTTCTGGATTAATTTCATCAATAATTTCTGGATACATAGGATATCTTACAACTAAGAAAATTAAAAATTATTTGGAGTAAAATGATGACTATTGTTAGAACTATTCAAGTATTATTCAAACTTCTTCCTTCTGTTCTAGCATTACGTAAAGATAGAAAAAAATGGATTAATCAAGAAAAAAACCAAATTGATTCTGAACAATTTAGAAAAAATGCACGGAAAGTACTTGCTACTTTTATTTCATTAGGACCTGTTTACATTAAACTAGGACAATGGCTTTCTTCAAGAGCAGACATTCTTCCACAACCATATTTGGAAGAACTTTCAAAACTTCAAGATAGTGTTCCATCAGCACCTTTCGATCAAGTAAAACCAATAATTGAAAAAGATCTTGGTCCAATTGATGAAAAATTTGATTATATAGATCCAAATTCTATTTCTGGTGCTTCATTAGGCCAAGTTTATCGTGGTTCTATATCTGGTCAGCAAATAGTTGTAAAAGTAAAAAGACCAGGAATTGAAAAAGTTGTTTCTGAAGATCTTAAAGTTCTCAAAAAAGTTCTTCCTTTAGCACTAAGATTTGTTGATCCAAATTTACGCTATTCTGCAAAAGCAATGCTTTCTCAATTTATTGAAACGATTCATGAAGAAATGAATTACACCAACGAAATTCAGAATCTTAAAACTATCAAAAATGACATGGCCAGTTCTGATACTGTCATAGTGCCATCTGTATATGATGACTATTCATCAAAAAATGTCCTTACGATGGAATATCTGCCAGGAATTAAGGTCACAAATGTACAAGCATTAGATGAAAAAGGCATTGATAGAGAACAACTTGTCATCGATGTTCACAAGGTCTTTTTTACAATGCTTCTCAAACATTCAGTTTTTCATGCAGATCCTCATCCAGGTAATATTTCAGTGACTGATGATGGAAAACTGATTTTGTATGACTATGGAATGGTAGGACGAATAAACAATGAGACTAGATTCAAACTTATTCGATTATACCTTGCACTAGTAGAGCGAAATCCCCCGAGAGTAGTAAATGCAATGAATGAACTTTCAATGCTGACACCAGGTTACAATAGAGAAGTCATTGAAAAAGGAATCGAACTCTCAATTCGTGCAATGCATGGAAACAAACCTGATGAAATGGAAGTTCAAAGTTTAATGGAACTTGCAAATCAAACTATGAGTAAATTCCCATTTGTACTACCTAAAAATTTAGCATTATACATGCGAATGGCATCAATTATTGAAGGTATTTACAAAACACATGATGTTGATTTCAAGTTTGTAAAAGTTTTAAAAAATATTTTACAAGAAGAAAATCTTATTCCCCGTGCATATGTTGAAGAATTGAAGATATCATTTGATAATTTCTCAAAATCAATTGATTCTGCACTTAGAATTGGACCTGAAATGAAAAAACTCATGGATGAAGTTCAAATCTATATGAAAAAAGGAAGACCCACAGTTCTAATCAGTGGAAGTATATTTGCATCTGCAACTTTTATTGGCTCTGTATTTTTGTATCAATCAAATGAGTTGCTTGGTTTGATTGGTATGATAAGTTCTGGTTTGATAATGGCAGCGTCAGGATTTTTTAGAAAATATTAGATTATTCTATAGAGATATCTTTTCCCTTTTTAACAACTGGGATGATTAATGTAAGAACTCCATTTTCATATTTTGCAGATTCAATTTTTTCTTCCCCTTGTTTAATTTCTATAGGGAGTCTAATTTTTTTATCAATTACATTTGGTCTTTGATTGGAAATCAATGTTTCAGATTCTTTTTCTTCAACGGTTTTTCTTGCATTGATAGAAAGAATATCTCCACACAAAGACAATTCAATTTCTTTTTTTGTAAATCCAGGAATGTCAATAACAATTTTTAGATTTTCATCATTAAGGTACATATCAATTGGAGGTAAAACAAATTCATAGAATTCTCTTGATTTATTTCCAATCTCTTTGATTACTTCTTTGACCAGTCCCATTTTGTGTTATATGCTCAATTTTTGGTTATAAACCTTGATAGATTTTTAATCAATTAATTTCTCTGTTTTGATAACTTATGATAATTGTAATTGAAGGTGGAGATCAAGCAGGCAAGTTAACACAATCAACCTTATTGGAAAAAGCTCTGAAAAAACGAAAGATCAAGACTAAACTATTTCATTTTCCTGACTATAAAACACCAATTGGGAAAGAAATTAGAAAATATTTAGACGGGAAACGAAAATTTCCTCCTCAAGTCATTCATTGTCTTTTGGCAGCCAATAGATGGGAAAAACTAAATGAAATCAAAGCTGCCGAAGAAAAAAATTCAGTTTTGATAATGAACAGATATTATCAATCTAACATAGTATATGGAATTGCAAATGGAATGAAATCTAAATGGCTTGAAAATCTTGATGAAGGTCTTCCGAAAGCAGATTTAGTAATTTTGTTGGATATTACACAAAAAGAATCATTTTCAAGAACACCTCGAAATAAAATTGGGGGAAAGAAAATGAAGAGGGACAAATTTGAAAAAAATCAAGAATTTTCAAGAAAAATTTCCAAGACTTACAAAATTATTGCAAAGAAAAAACGATGGAAAATTATTGATGCAACTAAATCTCAAACTGAAGTTCATGAAGAAATTCTAAAAACATTTTCAAAAAAATTAGGATTATGAAAAAAAATTATTTAGACATTATAGATCCCATTCATGATTTTATTCGTGTTTATGATTATGAACTTCCAATTATTGACAATCCACTATTTCAAAGATTAAGACGAATAAGACAACTTTCTGGTGCACATTTGACATATCCTGCTGCCCAACATAGTAGATTTGAGCATTCTCTAGGTGTGATGCATATTGCTAGCCAAGCTGGCTTTGCATTAAATGAAAAAGGATTTTTAAATTCTGATGATGTACAAATTTTACGTTTAGCCGGTCTGTTACATGATATTGGCCATGGACCTTTTTCTCATTTGTTTGAAGAAATAATCCAAGAAAAAAAAATCTCACATGAAGATTATGGTAAAAAAATAATTTTGAATTCTGAAATTGGAGATGTACTATCAAAAACTGGATTTGATAAAAAACTAATTACAAAAATTGCATTTGGTGAATCTAAATTTCAATATCTAAATGAAATTGTCTCAGGTGCTTTGAGTGCAGATATGATGGACTATTTACTTCGAGATGGATATTTTACAGGAGCTGAGCATGCTAAGGTAGATCATAAAAGAATTACACAATCACTTGACATTCATAAGAAAAAACTTGCTTTAGAGCGTTCAGCATTGTATTCTTTTGAATCTATGATGCATTCTAGATACCAAATGTTCAAAGCAGTATATTTTCATAAAACTGTCCGTGCAGCAGAAGTAATGCTAATTGAAGCACTAAGATTATCTGATGATGAATTTGGTTTTACATCTTTTAATCTAAATGAATTTGTGAAACTAACTGATGAATTTGTCTTATCTTCTTTGATATCTTCAAAATCATCCAAACTAAAACGAGCAAGACAATTTGCAGAAGATTACCAAAATAGAAAATTGATAAAATGTGTTTTTGAGAGAATTCTCACAAGCAGAACAAATCTGAAAAAAACTCGAACAGATGAACTCAAAATAGAACTTTCCAAAAAATCCAAAGTACCGGAAAATGAAATCTTTGTTGATAGTTCTGTAACCCCATCAATTCCTCTGGCACCTTCAAAAAATGAGTCAAAATCTATCGTATTGATTTCAAATGATGGTAGAAAGTCATCTGCAAAAGAGATGCCTATTTCCCAAATACCTGTGGTTTCTGCCATTTCTGGGTTTATGAACATACTTAGAATCTATACTCATCAAAAAAACAGAAAAAAAGTTGAAATTGCCGCAAAATCAATCATTGGTGATCTAAAGTGAAAAAACGAATTGTAATCAAATTATCTGGACGTGTTTTTGGCATGGATAATGTCAAAGCTCTAAAAAATTATGCCGCATTTTTAGTAAAAATTAGCAAGTTTTGTCAACCTATTGTTATTGCTGGAGGTGGAACAATTGCACGACATTACATTTCTCATGCAAGAACATCGGGAGCTGATGAATCAACACTTGATGAACTAGGAATTGAAATTTCAAGACTAAATGCAAAGTTGTTGATTTATGCTCTAAAAAATAAAGCATATTCTCATCCTCCAACCACTTTGCAGGAAGTTAAACATGCAGTAGATGATGGATTAATTGTAGTTGCAGGAGGCCTGCACCCTGGTCAAAGCACTAATGGTACCGCAGCACTCATAGCTGAAAAAGTAAAAGCTGAACAATTTCTTAATGCTACTGACGTTGATGGGGTTTATGATATGGATCCAAACAAATTCAAAAAAGCAAAAAAATTCAAACAAATTGAAATGAAAAATTTGAAAAACATGTTAGTTCATGAAGATTCTGTAGCAGGTGGGTATGATTTGATGGATATTGTTGCTCTAAAAATTATTGAGCGTTCAAAAATCAAAACAAGAATCTTAAAGTCAGATCCAAAAATCATTGAAAAGGCGATTAAAGGTGCTAATGTAGGTACTGAAATTATTCTTCCTTCAAAATAACTATTCAGAAATATCGTTTTGAATTGTTGGTCTAGTTTCTGACCAAATTTGAATTTCTTTTTCAGGATATTCTGGCATTTCTGTATCTCTTAGTTTTTTGTAAATTGAAATGGCCTCATCTTTCTCCACAGCCTTTGATTGAGCCTTTGTGAAACCATCCTTATCTACTATAACTGCCACATGTCCATCTGGAGATTCAATCACTGCAGTAAATTCTTCTTCTCCAACTGGATGAAATTTTCCATCAATTTTCTTTGTAGTTAAGGTTAGCATCCCAAATCCCGCTACTTCAAACATCTTCATTTGTGATTTGCTGGCTCTTTGCTTTCCTTGTTGTACTGCTTGAAAATACTGCATAATTTTTTCTGTCTGGAATGGTATAATAACTATCTCAACATTTAAGACATCAAGGGGAAATGCAAAGATAATGAATCCTAAAATTTTTGTTGGTGCTGCAGTTGGTGCACTTGCCG
>Ga0209992_10001658_pt1 | contig 22494 bp, 20 predicted proteins | sample 2SBtaG_2_FD_182564 | JGI IMG/M metagenome (GOLD analysis project Ga0209992, IMG submission 182564) | Deep subsurface microbial communities from Kolumbo volcano to uncover new lineages of life (NeLLi) - 2SBTROV12_ACTIVE470 metaG (SPAdes)... | ecosystem: Environmental > Aquatic > Marine >... | reverse complement strand
AATCATCAATACGCACTGGCTTACCCATGTCCAATACAAAAACATCACCACCTAGCCCCATAGCACCCGCTTGAATCACCAACTCCACCGCCTCAGGTATGGTCATAAAATAACGAATCATATTCTCGTCCGTTACCGTTACTGGCCCACCGGCTTTAATCTGTTGTTTAAATAGTGGAATCACCGAGCCACTAGAGCCCAGCACATTGCCAAAACGCACCATAGTAAATTTTGTAGCGCTTTGTTTAGCGGCTAACGCTTGCAATACCAACTCCGCACTACGCTTAGTGGCGCCCATGGTATTAGTCGGGCGCACAGCTTTATCGGTAGAGATCAAAACAAAAGTCTCAACGCCAGATTCAATCGCTACCTGCGCAGCACACAGTGTGCCAAAGATATTATTATCAACCCCTTCAGTATTATTAAACTCCACCATTGGCACATGCTTGTAAGCCGCTGCATGATAAATCGTATCCACACCAAAGCGTTCAAACACATTAGCAAGCCTAGTTTTATTATTAACACTGCCCAGTATTGGGTAAATTACGGGGGCATGTTCGCTAATTTCGCCGTTTAAATTAGGTACGTGTCCCTTAATTAAAGAGAGCTCTTTCTCAATGGTATATAGCGCAAGCTCACTCATCTCATACAAAATTAGCGCTTTTGGCTTTAAAAATACGATTTGCCTGCATAGCTCCGAGCCAATCGAGCCACCCGCACCCGTTACCACCACTGTCTTATTGGTAATATTCTTGCCCAGTAAGGCTTTATTAGCCTCTACCGACTCACGCCCAAGCAGGTCTTTAATACTCACCTCACGCAAATCACCAATACTCACCTTGCCTTCGGCCAACTCCGCCACACCTGGCAACATGCGCACCAACACTGGATACGGCTCTAGTTGATTAATAATATCCAGTCGCTTAGTGCGAGAAGCACTTGGCATCGCAATCAACACCTCATCCACTTTTAGCTTACTAATAACCCCTTCAATAGCATCAACTGAATATACATCCAACCCTCTAATATGACTACCTTGCAACGCTTGAGCATCATCAACAAACCCAACTGGGTGATACTCACTAGAGTGTTCCAGAGCTGACACCAACTGAACACCAGCATCACCCGCACCATATACCAGTACTTGCTTTTTATCGCTTTGGCTGTTTAATTCAAAATTAAACATTAACCATTTAAAATTCGAATTTCCGCTGAGCAGAGCTCTAGCGAAAATTCGCACTCCGCCAATCGCCAACAGAGACAATACCCAATTAATCAATATGACTGAACGAGGAATGCCGTCCACAGCAACCATAAAGCCAATAACACCCCACACTAACGCATAAAGAGACACTGCCTGCACAATTGCCCAAAGCGCTTTAAATCCAATGTAGCGAATCACTGCACGATACAAGCCAAAGCGCACAAAGATAACGCTAGCAATCACTGGCGCACCAAATATCACCCACACCAAATCACTCTGCGGAAAATACCAATAACCAAGACGAATTGAGAATGATGCCAACAATATGGACAGCAGTAAAATAGCATCAACCAACAGCATAATTAACTGTTTATTGACTTTTGAGAGTTTTACTATTTTATTTATCATTGCTAATTGGTCACTGGCCATTGTTAACTGTTATCTATTTGCATAATTTCTGAAATTTCTCACTATCTGTCTATTTTGCCTATCTTAAAAACCAAAATAACTCTAAAAAGAGCTATTTATTTTCCTACAGAGTCTTTATAGCAAACATTTTAAGATAATTACACCAAGATCCAGGCCTACAGCTTATTAAAAACGGTGAATTTTCATTCATTTAGGAAATATCCAAAATTTTCCATTAAAAATTCGCACTGAAAGAAGTGCCCTTGGGTGCAAAATTTATAATCAAACATTCTAATTAGCTTCACTAATGAGAAACTCCATCCCGTTTAATCACCTTTAAAAAAGTCATCCATAAGATCTTGATATCAAACCAAAACGATTGACGATTCAGATACTCTACATCTAGCGCCACTTTATCAGGAATTAACAATTCATCCCTACCATTCACCTGTGCCCAACCTGTAATACCAGGCAATAATTTGTCCACACCCTTCTCTTTACGCAAAGCAATTAAATCTTCTTGATTGAATAGCGCAGGTCGTGGCCCCACAAAACTCATGTCGCCCTTTAGAACTGAAAATAATTGAGGCAACTCGTCTAAGCTAGAGCGCCGCAGGAATGCTCCAATAGGAGATAAATATGCATCTGGATTATCTAATAAGTGGGTTGCTACAGCAGGGGTGTCTGTCAACATTGATCTAAACTTTGGCATCTTGAATATTTTATTGTTTTTACCAATTCTATCAGACCAGTATAAAACACAACCTTTTGAAGTAACGCGTACAGCAATAACTGTCAATATTATTGGAATAAACAATAAAATAATGACAATTACTGCTAACAAAGCATTAGAAGCTCTTGTCATTTAATTTTTGCTTGCAATAAACTTAAAACCTTTTCTAAATCAGTTTTAGGTAATACAAAACGATACAGGTATTTTTTCATTTCTTTATGTACCACGCCATGTCTTTGATAAATCATACACCACAAACAAAATTCTTGAAAAACATATTAAGCCTAACGCCAACATAACACTCTCAGAAGTGCTTTCTTGTTCAAAATAAATATACACCATTGCCAGAGATAGCAACTGTATTAACTGACCCCACATTCTATATCTAAAGTTATCACGAATAATGGCAACATCTTCGACGCTATAAAACACAAAATTAAACAACTCCATAATAGCGACAATTTGCACAAAAATAATAGCAATCCCCCACTGCTCTCCTAAAAATAGCGGGACAAACCAGTCAGCTAATGCAATTATAAATCCATAACCAAACACAACCACGGGGAAAGTAAAAATGATCACTTTTCTAGGTAGCGATGTATTTTGTTTGTCGACTTTATATGCTTCACTATAACGATGCCGAACAACTTGCCCTACTGCCTGACCAAAAGTATTGGTAGGTGCGCTAACAACTCGTTCAGCCATCGATAGAGACCCTGCGCTAGATACCCCTCCCACAACTGACACAATCAATGTGGACATACGTGCACTTAGTGTAGAAGCAAGCTGTGTTACTAACAAGGTTGGTATTTTTTTAGCTTGATTAAGCACAGTTGAAAATGAAGAATTTAATATTTTCAAACTTGTCATTGAGATAATATCAGTATAAAACAAAAAAACAAAAAACGATAAGGCGTGTCCAGTTATTTGACCCAATACAAGTCCTATGAATAAAGAATCTTCGTCAACCAAGATAGCATATCCGAGTGAAACAGAAATAACTCCCGTAGAGTTCAGTATAGCTGCTACGCCATGCCCCGAGAAACGACCTAAATAGGTTGCATAACATCTTAATGTTTGTGCACTACCAATAGCCAAAATGGTGACACCTAACAATATAGAAAGGTATGATGAATTTGACGAAAAATCAGGATAGGCATTAGAGAGCAGAAGTCCTGTAATTAGGGAGACTACAAGGCTAGAAATCAATATAATTGTTAACACTCCTATCGTTAACGTTGCGGCTTTATCTTTATTTTTCATGGTGATAATTAAAGACTCTACCTTTCCCGTTGAAAAGCTGACCAAAATCCATGCTATAGCACTAAATATAGCAAAAAAACCAAACTCTTCAGGATTGTAGTATCGCGTTATAAAAGGGATCGAAACTAACAACATTAGTTGCGCTATAAATTGTCCGCTTACAATGCGTGATATATCAAACAACATAAACGATTAACAACTGAATGGCATGTTATCCACCCTTACAAGAAGTCCTTTTTTATTCTGGCAGCGAACCCCTTCCAAAAAATTTTTTTAGTCATAAAATAGAAAAACTTACGCAATAAATACTTAAGCACAATTCTATTCCTCCATAAAAAAATATTTTTTATACTTTGCCCTACAAACCATTTATACCAAAAGTCACACCTAAACAACACTATTAAGTCATCATCTCTCTTTAATCCACTTTGTACCATGTAATTTAGCAGGCAAATCCTATTTGGAGCACTATAAGTGTTGTTATCATTCGACCCATGTAATCTATAGTGCATTAAGGAATTTGGCAGCCAAAATATGGAAGCGTACTCTAATAATGAGCTTAACAATGTAACATCTCCATGTTTTCCACATGGGAGTAAGGCAATAGGTATTTTTTTTAAGAATCTAGTGTTGTACATATAACTTGGGAATGGAGCTTTACCCCCTTTTCCAAAAAGATATTGCGATAAAAAATCACTTTGGTTATCAAATCGCTTAATACAATCAAAACTATGCATTTGCTGCACAGGCTGCAAAATATCCTTCTTAAATACAGACGCATTGCAACCAATAGCTGATGCGACTTGATTATTGCTGTTTAAGAATGAAGACATAACTTCAACATAATCAAAACACATTACATCATCATCATGAAACAAGACCGCATAGTCATTGGACAGTTCGGAGATAATTATTTGAAAATGCTCTCTTGAAGAAAGTGGCGGATTCCTTATTACAAGTTTAAAATCATTGTTTCCATAATTTTTACTTATCATCCTTCTAACATCTTCATTTTCCGAGTTATCGGATACGATAAGCTCAAACTCAGTAGCAGATTTATTTTGAGCAAGAACCGAATCAATAGCCTGCTTAAGGGTTTCCGGCCTATCTCTTGACAAAATAACAATTTGCAGTTTAATTAACCCATGTGTATTTATAGCAATATCCTCGTATTTTTTCAACTCTACTTATCAAAGTTTACCCTTTCTTTTATGAAAACTAACGGTCTATTTAAGACCTGAGTATAAATAGCGCCCACATACTCTCCTATTAGCCCCAAAAAAAACAACAATATTGACAACATAAAAGACATAACTATAATCAGTGGCGCCATCCCAGTACTCATTTCATCCCAAAATATTAGCTTTAGAACTAAATAAACTATTCCAACTAAGAGGGACAATGTAGCAGAAATTGCACCAATGAAAATTGCCAAACGCAAAGGCACCTTTGAATTGCTAATAATGCCCAAAACACCCATATCATATAAACTATAGAAATTATTTTTGGTTATTCCACGAACTCTGCTAGGCTGATTATATGGCAATTCATACACCTTATACCCCACTTCAGCCAACATTCCTCTAAAAAAGGGATAAGGGTCGTCCATTAGTCGCAGCGCCTCAATGACCTTTTTATCAAACAAGCCAAATCCAGTAAAATTCTTAAATATGCGCACCTCTGATAACCTATGCAAAATCTTATAATAAACACTTCTGATTGTAGACATTAAGCCTACTTCTTCAGTCTTATCCTTAACAGCAATAACAATATCGTTGCCATCTTCCCACTTTTCAATAAATTTAGCTATTATTTCTGGAGGATCTTGCAGATCTGCAACAATAGAAATCACAGCATCACCTTTTGCTTGTAGTAGCGCATAACTTGGTGAGCGAACATGCCCAAAATTTCTAGAATTTACGATAATTTTAATTCTTTTATCTATGCTAGCCTCAGACTTTAATAATTCTACAGTCTTATCTTCAGAGGCATTATCTATAAAAATATGCTCATAGTCGTACTTGGATGAATAACATTCCATCACCTTTCTAACACGATTAATAAGCTCGATTACATTTTCTTCTTCATTGTAACAGGCCGTTACTATGCTAATTTTTTTCAAAATTCACCTTCTGATTAAAAACAAAATTATTATTTAGAATAAACGAAATAATTGCCAAGGGCGCTAGTAGGATGGCGCCCGCAATATACATATTTTCTATACCAATAAAAGACAATCCCCACAGTCCAGAAATATTCAATAAATATAAAAACGTATAAACAACAATGAAACGATAAATTCTTTCATTGTTATTGGTATTAAACACCATTCTGCCAATACTCTTAAAATTAAACAATACGCCTAATATAGTTGAAAAAAGTACGGCAATTGAATAATGAAGATCAAGAAAAATAAAAAAGGAAAATAGACCATAGCCTACTAGTGTATTCAACACGCCAACAAGCAAAAAGCGCAGCCAAGTATATTTAAATAAAGAAAAATTAGGCATTTTTATATTTGGAGTTTTTTAATAAAAAATTTATAGCGACAAAAAAATACATTATCAAAAACAAAACTGGTCTTAATATCATTCCACTTGTGAGGTCTCTTGGTATATCATGAGCTTCGCCCGAGACAAAACTTAAATTATTGTAAAGCACGGCATCAAGTTGAAATATTGTTATTTCAACAGGAAGAATCATAAACAAGAACATGTAAAGTGAAAAACGATTAATTATCAATGATGACAAGAAAGGCATTAACAAGACAAAGACATAGCCTCCTGCATTCTTCACAATTATCATTATCAACATTATCAACAACAGAAATAAAGTATCCCTATATTTTTCTTTATCTTGATTGCTAGAAAAAAAATATTTTACCGAGGCAAAAAAATACAATATAGCTACAGTCGGGAGAACTATTACATTGATTGTGAATGCCAAGTCATTGAACTTTGGATAAACATACAAAAAACTATCTGAAATATTTAAATACGAGAAAGTAAAATAGCTCCATTCATACAACCTTGGCTCGGAAGAAAATTCAAAAATATTATCAATAAATATCAGCCAATCACTTTCTCCAATAATATCTGCAGAGATAACATTGAATAGAATTACAAATGCTAAAGTTAATATTATTTTCAAAAACTCCAGCCTTAACAAAGGAATAAAAAGCAGGGGAAATAAATATATTTTTAACGAAATTGCCATAGCCATAAAAATGCTAAAGGTCAAATCCTTCTTGTAGTAATTCACCGATATTAATAAAAATAACAAGCATAGAAAAAGCAAATTGCCTCGCTCTATCAAAAATAAAATCGGTGCGGATAATATTGCTAACGCTAAAAATATATAATTTTCTTTTAAAAGTAGCTTGGATTGGTAATAAAGATATACAGCCAAACCGGCAACATAAAAACTTATTAAATGCAAATAGCCTTCATCTCTCAATTCAAGCGAATTTAAGTTATTTTCCGGGTACGGAAACAAACTGACTATCCAAAAGGAAAATGGAGTATATATCGACTTCCAATCAATATATCTACCTTGGTCATATACCCAATATTGCACATGAAAAAAATCCATGAATGTGTCGCTATTATCATAAAAAATAGGGGCGGGAAAATACCCATATAAATAAGAAAAAGATACAAGATATATGGCAATAATAAACACATATAGTTTTAAAAAAAAAACTTCACCTCTCTTAACCTTGTACATCATTTTTTTGTAGTACCGGTAATCGACTGTCTTAAATTCCAGTACACTCCCAAGCCTAATACTTCTTTTGCTTTATTGATGGATGGAATGTAACGGTCAATAGAATTTAAATCTCTTTCACCAATGGTGACGCCTACCTTATAAATATCCGCAATAATATGAGCTAACTCCCCAATCTCAACCTCCTTATCTGAAGCGACATTATAAACAGGGCACTGTGAATTAGAATTTTCAGCTAAAGTCAATAGCCATTTGACAAGGTCATCAGCATACATATAACTCCTATACACCATTCTATCTGCTTTCACATTAATATCTCTGCCAGCCAAACCATCAGCTATAAAATTTCCTATTGCAAAGTGCTGATCTTTAGGCAAGTACTTCCCAATAAAAGCAAAACATCTAGCTATACTTACATTTAGCCCTGCTTGGCCTAATTTTTGTATAGCAAACTCTGCATCTCTCTTAGCATAAGCGTATGATTTTTTTACCTCACTAAGCGCGTCTATATTTCCAAAAGTCATATCTTCTGTCAAATGCTTTACATTCTCTGGCTGATAACCATAAATAGCACCAGAACTGCAAAAAACAATCTTACTGTTTTTGTGATATTGTTTTGCAAGTTTGCAATAATTGAGCGTGCCTTTAATAATATTTTTCTTTTCCTCTTCATTATGACTTAAATAACGAGATGCATCGGTTGACGCAGCTGCATGAATTACATAATCCGAAAAAGGCAAAGTATTTGTACTTGTTATGTCAATATCTAATAGCTCTACATTCTCATTAATTAGCTCCGGATTTGTGCTTTTTAACCTACTGGAATTTCTTGATATGGCAATAACTTTATTAATATTCCATTGTTTAAGTAATCCACGCCCAAAAGCATCTAAAATTGATTTTCCAAAAAAACCAGATCCGCCAATAACCAGAAGTGTGCTCATTGAATTTTATATTGATGCTTTTTGAAGTCTTGAATCTAACATCTTTATTCTGTTCTCATCTTCAGCTTTGATTCTTGAATAATAGCGTTGCTTGCTTTTCAGCCACAATAATTCAAATTCAATCCCTTTTAACAATCCTTTTTTTGGATTTTTAAAAATACCTTCCGCAGAATATACTACCTTCCTAGTCTCATATTTATCTATTAGCTTCTTGTTAGTTAAATTTGCAATAAATTCAATTGAATCTGAAGATATGGCGCCGCCTAAACCGCACATTAATCCTTTTTCTCTAGCTTGTGAAAAGACATCTGTACATATTTCCAGCATTTTATCTGAGTTTGCAAAATTTCTATCCGCATTCATTGAGCCGGAGAAATCTACACGCCCTATCGTTATTCCTTGAATCATTTTTAGGTCAGGAAGAGATAAAATGGAATTTAGATTTTCATACGCAGTAATCGTTTCAATATTAATTGCAAATTCAATATCTTGACGATTATCTTCAGGGGTGAATTCTTTTACGGCATTAATAAACTTAGAAACTGCAAAGGCAGTCTCTGCCATCGGTGCAATCAACCCTTTTACCCCAATTGCCAAACCATTATAAATATCAGTAATAGCCTCTACGCCACCTATTTTTAATATTATAGGCAGGTCTACTTGAGACGTAATATCCTTTAATCGCATCATTTCATCAATTCGACTACCTTCAGCCTCGAACTCAGCTTTTATTTCAAAAACGCCATATTCTTCTTTTAGGCACTTTAATACACTAACAATCTCTCTCTCTACTTTGTTCATTCCTTATCCTTATTTAGATATTTTAAAAATTTAGTTTGAAGTTCGTCAGGCAATTCAGGGGCCATTAAATGCAATGGATTTGAGACCATTTGACCATTCTCTGCAATTCGACTGGAAATCTTTGGGAAATACGTTTGCTCTGGAGCAATACAGACAATAAAAAAAGAAAAACCTATTTTTTCCAATTCGCCAACATAACTTTCCGATTCAAAACATTCCTTGTTAATTGTGACTGCATCAACCCCCCAGGCCTTCAATAGTTGTTCCCACTCAGGTAAGCCCAAACCGGTAGCTATATCACAACCAACATAACTTCCTGAAAAGTAATTTTTCTGAGTCATTCTTATCGACGCATAGCCACCGTCATTAAAAATAAAGACTTTCATATTTAAATTATTGATGGCAGCTGTCCCAATTTCCTGAAGGTTTTGAGAAAAGCCACCATCACCTTCAATCAATATAACTCGCTTCTCAGGGTGTGCAAAAGACGCTCCAATTGCTCCAGACAAGCCATAACCCATTGAAGCTAAACCTTTATTTGTTATTATTGTTTGACCTTTTTTCTGCTGAAAAACTTGCATCATAATAGTGAATGCACTTCCGCTACTACACGGAATAATAATATCTGACGCGCGAGCTAATTTAGACAATTTTTGAACAAAATCATAAGGGCTGACATAGGCATCGAATACCGTGTTAGCATTTGACTCTATTAGTGGCATCTCCTCCAGCACCTCTCTACAGTAGTCCAGCCACTCTTCATGACCACCCAAATCAACTGCGAGCAACTTCACCAAAAAATCATTAGCTTCAGCTACAATAGGAAGCTTTACTATAGGGTGTTCTTTTTCGAGCTCTAGATGGTCTAGATCAACTTGAATCACGTCACCAACAGGAATAAATTCATGCCAATTAAATCCTGTCTGTTGCATGCCTAAGCGTGTTCCTACTGCTATCAGCAAATCAGCTTGTTGCATTATGATATTGGAACGCCTTTGTCCCCAGGTGTTCGGCCTTCCACAATAATTACGATGATCAGATGCGAGTCTATCAGCCCCATTCCATGTTGTTACCACTGGAATATGATGCACCCCCAACAACCTCTCAACTGAAATCATAGTTTCTCGGTTGACTCCACCTCCCAACATTAGCACAGGGCGCTGTGAGGTTTTTATCATATTGGCAACCTTTTCTAGATCAGAGTTCTGCAGCAATGGTAAATCTGGCTTACGCCACTCTACTTTTTTACTTTCATCAATAAACTCTCTGCCTTGTACATCTAAAGGAATTTCTATGAACACAGGCCCTTTACGAGGGGTTTTTGAAACTGAAACTATATCTATAAATTTTTGTTTACTCCATAGCTCATTCATTCCAATAGATTTTTTACATATGCTTTTTACTAACTCAACCCCACCTATTTCCTGTATTCCATTTTGCCTTAATTGGCCACTAGCTAGATCAGACGTTTTAACTTGGCCACCCAATACTAACAACTCTCTACTTTCTAAAAAAGCTCCAGCAATAGCGGTCACAATATTGGTTAAACCCGGGCCAGCAGTAACAAGAGCTACAGCCTTTGAATTGGTAGACGCCTCATTAAAGTATTCTGCTGAAATTCCAGCGGCAACCTCATGAATGACGGGGATACACGTCATTGTTTGGCTAAGACTTTCTGTTAAGTGCATGATGTTGCCGCCACCCACATAAAAACAATGGGTATAGCCCATTTCTGATAACCATAAGGCCAATTGATCACTATATTTCAAAATTTAAACCTCTCAGATATTCAAATGATTCAAGAACGCATTGCTCGTGATAATGATTTTTGCTAAATTTATAGCGAACTAGATTACTTTTACTCCCATACAGTATGGCTATATATTCATCTTTTAAATGTTTTTTATCTGACTTAAACCCTTCTAAAGCTAACTGCATATCTAAATCTTTTATTAAAGCATCTAAACCTTTTACCCTTTTTAGCAAAGATCTTACATGTCTCATCAAGAGATCCACAAGCAGATTTTCTTCTTCAATTAGCCCTAAAAGAACAGACTGCTTGTAAGCTGAAAACATACCTAAACCCACGGCAACTCCATGACTAATTTTATATTCACTAGCACTCTCTAAAGCATGGCCAAAAGTATGGCCAAAATTTAATAGCAGGCGAATACCATTGTCAAATTCATCTTCTTCAATAAACTTTTTCTTAGTTTTTAAGCTAAAAGAAACTACTTTGTTGAAATCTATTTCATGCAAAGAAGACTCTAAATCAATTAAATTCAAATAGTCTAAAAATCTTTGCTCTGAATATGCAAAACATATTTTTACTGACTCACATAAGCCTTCAACCAACTGCTGCTCTGATAAAGTTTTACAAAACTGAGTATCAATTAAGATTTTTTCTGGAGGATAGAAGTTTCCTGCAATATTTTTATATTGCCCAACATTAATTGAAGACTTGCCACCAATACATGAGTCAACCATTCCTAATAAAGTAGTTGGGGCATAACTCCACTTAACACCCCTCATAAAACAAGATGCGGAAAAAGTAGAAACATCTTGGATTATGCCTCCACCAATCGCCAATAACTCGGTACTACGACTTGCCCCTTTTGCTCGTAAGTCTTCGACAATACCGCCTACTGTCGAAAGAACTTTATTTTGCTCAAAAGCCTCTATTATGATAGGATCGTTTAATTTTAAAGAAGGCCATAACCTATGCACATTTCCATCAACAACTATGTAATCACTTGGTGTATCTATACCTAAGCTTATTGAGCTTGGATTTAATTCCACCTCATATGACTTCAGGCTTGACGCTATACTAAATATTTCGGACATGGCTAAACCCCTGGTCGACAGTGACAAAATTTCCTGTAACGCCCGTATTTGAATCTGAACAAAGAAAAAATACGGTGTTTGCAACATCGGTTAATTTCGCCAAGTTATTAAATTGGGTAGAGCTTTCTATTGCTTTTATTTGGCCCTCTTCTAAATTAGCCCTTGTCATTGGTGTATCCAAAGCCCCAGGTAAGACAGCATTAATTAAATGACCATCACGGCCTAAATCATTACAAGCAGATAGCACCAAACCTTGTAAGGCAGATTTTGTAACCGAATAAGACAACTTATTTTGCCTTGAAATATTTTGCCAAATAGAACTTACAATGCACAATTTTGACGCTTGAGCCAATAAATCATTGGTTAACAATTGCTTTAAAGAATTTAAAATATAAACAACATTTACTTGGTACATTTCCATATGTGAATCCATTTTAAATTCATAAATACTGTCATTTAAATTCATTCCTTGAGACCAAACCACTGCATCAAAAGGTCCTTCTGACTTAAGCCGCCCTAAAGTTTCTATAGAAACAATAGGATTACATGGATTCCATTGGATGCCTTTATCGCTAGCAACATCTCTCGACACTACAATTGACACCCAATTATTACTCTTGAAAATATCAGAAATCTCTCTGCCGATCGCACCTAATCCTCCAAAAATAAGAACTTTTTTAATGGCCATTAAAACCCAACCCCGAAAAATTCTTCCATTTTTTCAGCTATGTAATCTAATTGCTCAATACCCAATCCAGGATAAATTCCTAGCCACAATGTTTGGTTCATAGTTATATCTGTGTTAATTAAATCTCCAACAATTCGATACTCAATATCTTCAAAATATGGCTGCCTAGTTAAATTTCCGGCAAACAATAAACGTGTGCCAATTTTATTTTGATCTAAATACTTAGTCAGATCTACCCTGCTTACTCCAGAACTACTCTTTACTGTAATTGGAAAGCCGAACCATGAAGGTGTTGAATTTTCAGTAGGCATAGTTAATTCGATAAAATCAGTAAGTGTTGACAGTCTATCACTCAAATAAGAAAAGTTAGAATTTCGTTTTTCAATAAATTCTGGCAAGCGCTTTAATTGTGCCAAGCCACATGCTGCCTGCATATCGCTAATCTTAAGGTTGTAACCAAGGTGCGAATATGTGTATTTATGGTCATATCCTTGAGGTAAGCTACCTAATTGTTGATCAAATCTCTTTCCACATGTATCATCACAACCTGGCTTACAATAACAGTCTCTGCCCCAGTCTCTATATGATTCAGCAATCGTCATTAACTCTAAATTATTAGAAAAAACTGCGCCACCCTCGCCCATGGTAATGTGATGTGCTGGATAAAAGCTACAAGTAGCTATATCGCCAAATGTACCCACATGCTTTCCATTATACTCTGCACCCAATGCATCGCAACAATCCTCAATCAACCAAAGTTTGTATTTATCACAAAGCGATTTAACTTTTTCTAGGTTATAGGGGTTGCCTAAAGTGTGTGCCAACATAATAGCTTTGGTTTTTGGTGTAATTGCCGCTTCAATTAACTCAGCATCAATATTGTGAGTTTTTAGATCAACATCAACAAATACCGGAATTGCGCCAAATTGCACAACCGGATTAACCGTGGTAGGGAACCCAGCTGCAACTCCAATTACCTCATCCCCTTTTTTAATTGCCCTATTGCCTAATTTAGGCGAAGTTAGTGCTGCAAAAGCGACCAAATTAGCAGATGAACCTGAATTAACTGTAATTAAATTCTTAATCCCAATAAAACCAGCCAACTCTTTTTCAAACTGTTCGTTAAATCGCCCAGTAGTTAGCCAGCCATCTAAAGATGCATCAACCATATATTGTAGCTCTGTCGCGCCAATAACCTTTCCTGATGGTGGCACAATGTCTTTACCTGGTTCAAAATCTTGTTCAACATATTGTAAATCAGCATACTGTTTTACTAAATTTGCAATGTCTTTTCTTAGTGATTCAGTTGTGTTCATTATTCATATCCTTCATATATTCTTTAATTTCTATAAGACTTGCAGCTTGCATATCTTCTTGATTTATCCACGCCCTATGCCAAGCTATAATTTTATCTAGTGTACGACTTAATCCCCATACTGGCTGCCAGTTAAGTTGTGATTTAGCCTTTGAAATATCTAATTTTAAAAAACCTGCCTCGTGGGGATTGGAAGAAGCATCAAGTTCCCAACTGGAGTTAGGCCATTTTGAAATCATTTTATCTAAAATCCAATCAACGGGCTTGGCATCATTGTCATTTGGACCAAAATTCCAACCTCCGGCATATTTTTCCTGATCCTTGTATAATTTCTGCGCCAAAATAAGGTAGCCTGACAACGGTTCTAGAACGTGCTGCCATGGTCGTGTGGCTTTTGGATTGCGAACTACAACAGACTCTTTTTTCTCAAAAGATCTCAAGATATCTGGAATCAATCTATCATCAGCCCAATCACCACCTCCAATAACATTTCCCGCTCTAACTGAGGCAAGACCTATGCCTTGATCTTGTAAAAAAGATCGCCTATAAGACGAGGCAACTAACTCTGCACAGCCTTTACTGCTACTATAAGGGTCGTAACCACCCATAGGATCATCCTCCTTGTAACCTTCAGACCGTTCATCATTCTCATAACACTTATCTGTTGTAATATTTACAATAGACTTTAGATTAGGACAACTTCTTGCCGCTTCAAGCACTTTGGCAGTGCCAATAACATTAACTTCATAAGTTTCAATTGGTGCGTCATACGAATACCTTACCAAAGGTTGTGCTGCCATATGGATCAAGATATCAGGGTTAAATTCTGTCATACTCTTATGAAGTGCGTCTTGATTTCTAATATCTCCAATTTTTGAATCAATGACAGAATCAACTTTTGCCTCATTAAATAGAGAAGGGGATGTCGGAGGATTAAGAGAATAGCCCCTTACTTCTGCACCTAATGAGAATAGCCACAAAGAAAGCCAACTACCCTTGAACCCGGTATGACCTGTTAGAAAAACACGCTTTCCTTGCCAAAAATTTTGATCAATCATTGGGTATTACCAAGATTTCCATGGCGCATTACCTTCATCCCAAAGCTCTTGCAAATGCACTTTGTCGCGCAATGTATCCATAGGCTGCCAGAAACCCTCGTGTGTAAACGCCATTAGATTATCATCCGCTGCCAAGGCTTTTAAGGGCTCTTGCTCCCAGGTGCAATCATCACTAGATATTAGGTCCAAAACTTTTGGAGAAAGAACAAAAAAACCTCCATTAATCAAAGCTCCATCTCCTTTAGGCTTTTCTGTAAATTGTTTTATTTTATTATCTTGAATATCTAATGCACCGAACCGTCCAGGCGGGTATGTGGCAGTAAGCGTTGCATCTTTACCGTGCTCTTTATGAAATTCTATCAGCTCTGTAATATTAACATCTGAAACACCGTCACCATAAGTAAAGCAAAACGCTTCTTCGTTCTTAATATATTTGGCCACTCTACCCAATCTTCCACCTGTCATAGAATTATCACCCGTATCAACCAAGGTAACGGTCCATGGCTCTGCGCGCTTTTGATGCACTTTCATAGAGTTCTTTTCCATGCAAAAAGTTACATCTGACTGGTGAAGAAAATAATTGGCAAAATACTCCTTAATAACATAACCCTTGTAACCACAACATATAATAAAATCATTGATTCCATGTGTGGAATACATTTTCATAATATGCCACAGAATTGGTTTACCGCCAATCTCCACCATTGGCTTTGGCTTTAAATTTGTCTCTTCGCTAAGGCGAGTCCCCAAACCGCCTGCTAATATTACTGCTTTCATCAATTACTCCATAAAAAATTAAAAAGAACTTTGCACAAAGGCATCTGAATAAAAATCATTCTCACTTAATCCTGCACTAACAAAGCTAGTCTTGGCTGAATTAATCATCTCAATAGCACCACAAGCATAGACATTAACATCCTTAATATTATCCAATACTTTCAATGCAACATCCTGTACATACCCAATTTCACCATTCCAATAATCATCATTTTTTGAGATAATAGGATAAAAATCTACATTAATTTTTTTAAAATTTGGATGCCAAACAAAATCTTGCTGCACCCTATTACCCCAGAATAAACTTATATTCTCAATCTGATTAAAATCAGGATCTGAATCCAACCCTTCTAATATCGAAATAATTGGCGCAATACCAGTCCCTGTAGCTAAAAAAACTAAAGATTTAGATTTGTTACGTAAAAAGAAAGTGCCCTTGGGCCCCTCTATTCTTAACAAATCGTTTAAATTTGCCTCATTAAACCAGTAATTACTAAGTTTTCCATCTTTAACTCTCTTTATCAAAAGAGTTATTTCTTTATCTGATGAAATACTAGACATTGAATAACTTCTCCTTATAGAGTTTGGGCCAATTATATTGATAAACTGCCCTTCCAGAAAAATAAAATTTGATACAGGTGGAAGTCTTAATTTAACCTGCATTACATCTTCTGAAAGAAGTTCAATATCATCTATTCTGGCTGGTAATACCTTCGCTTCAATTCCATGCATAACACTCAGGTCAATTGCATCAATTAGAATATCAGATGAAGCTGCACAACAACATGTTAAAAACTGATTATCCGCCTCTCCTTTATTAAGTGCCAATTGCTTCTGAATTTCAACAATCTCACCTTCTAATAAAGTTGTTTTACAAGCTTCACATTGCCCATCTTTACAACTATAATCAAACACAAATCCAGCAGACAAAGCGCTTTCTAATATAGTACTCCCTTCAACAGAAATAAATTCTTTCCCTTCTTGAGTCTTAATTTTAAATTCGGTCATTTGCTATTAAAATAACTTTCTTGGCTCACTTTTTATTTAAAAAAAATATTTTTTTTAATTGGGTTAATTAAATCCAATGAACAGCATTTTCTTCAAAAGAAAACTCAGCCTTACTATTACTCACTCTGGTCATGTTTAATTGCTTGATAGTCTCATTTATTATCTTTGGTAAGTCTTTTTCAAATTTTAACTCCATAATAGACTTGCCTCCACGCATTGAATACAAATCTTTACGGTCATATAAGCCCGCGTACCTCTTGCTTCGAATATCGCTGTCTAAAGTCAATCGAATACGATCATCAATTCTAAAAACAAATGCCGCTCTATTATAAGAAACGACAGTTAGCGGCCTTAATGTTGGGCGCATAAGAAGCTCCCTCATTACCGAATAACTAAATCCTTCAATATCTCTACCTAGAACTGCACTAATTGGAGACCCGTTTAAAATAGCTTTAACTTTTACCGAAGAAATTTCAACCCTTTCCTTAATGACAAAATCTCCCTGTTTCCCCTTATATTCTAAAAAAACTTTTTTAGCATGGAAAATATTGCCATATGCACGCAGTCTAAACTTACCTCGAATCAGTAACGCGTTTTGTTTATCATGAAAATCCTTAAGAGATTTACAATCAAAATAAATACTATCAACTGTGTATGGTCCATTAGCACAATAAAGGTCTTTTTTCATTGAAAAATCAATTCTATTTATAAAATCAATTAACTTAACATGCTCTTCGGAAAATTTAAACTCAAATCTTTCAAATTTCATTTGGAATCCCGAATTTTAGAATGCTTATCCTTTTTAATTGTATAGTTAATATTTTCAGTGTCACCTTGCTCAAGAATCCCTCCATCTCCAAAACGCCAGTTTTTTCTTTTTAAATTAATATCTGCTACTTGATTACTCATCATGCTATTTGAATTTCCCAAAACAACTGTAGAGGCATCTTTTATCTCAATGCCAATGTTATTATCAACCAAGAAAGAGTTTTCTATAGTAAGCCTACTAAGCTCTCCAACAGAAATCCCTTTGTCGCCATTTTTTTTTGCAATAACGTTATTAACTCTTACTTCACTACTCATCAGATCAACACCGTCATTGCCATTATTTTCAAACTTACTATTACTAATCTTGCCAACAGATATATCAATATCTAAGCCATCTGCAAGAGAATTTGATATTTCTACATTATCAAACAGAAAGTTATCAACATAAACTAAATGGACATTATCATCGAAAATTTGATTGGATGAGAACTTAGAACTCTTGACCGTAAGGTTATCTACATTGTGAAAACTCACTTGACCAGTATATTCAAAAAAATTAGATTTATAACCAGAGCCTCCATAAACTACAAGATTCTGAATGTTAATATTCTGGGCATCCTTAAAAAATAGTCCTCCAAAAGACTCTCCTGGTGTAAGTTGCTCGACATAGATTGGCTTGTTTTCACTACCACGGAAAGTAGCATTGGAAAATTTAATATGAACCCCCTTTGCCAGCTTAAAAACAGTACCTTGAGCAACATCCACATTGTAGCCACTCAGGTCTAGATTTTTCTTAATTATATTCATCCCGTCAAACTTAAAACTAGGCTGGATACTATTCACAGGTACATTTTCACTTTCGGAAGAAAGATATAATGAATCTATTGATTTTAATGATTCATCGATATAAAGTTTTAAAATACGGTACGCTTCCAAAGTCTCATTTCGACTGGTAATACGCGAACCCAATATAAAAGGCCCTACAGGAGGCAAGTTTCTTTCAATAAATCTTTGGTAGTTAGGATACTTTTCCTGTATCTTGTAAATATCTTCTCTCTTTTCCTTCCAAGAGAGTTGAATCTGTTTTTGAACCATTGGCATTTTTTTTAAATAATCTAGCAAATCATTATTTAGACTAAAAGTCTTGGAAAATTCATTTATTTTTACTGTTTTTGGAATAATTTGAGTAAATGTACTCCCAAAAATTCTATGCCAGGCCATTTGATCTTCAACTATTGGCTCAAATTTTTGATTCCATGGATCATAATACAGGCTAGTATTATGGACGTTATCTTGGTGGGAAGACTGAATAATATGATTATAAAGAATAAAGTTTGAAAATTTCTTTATATCAATCATTGATAAAAATTCACTTTTAGCCTTATCGTTTCCAATCTTCACTTGTGAAAACAACAGTAACAACTTTCTTAACGGATCGCTCGAATCACGATCAAAATGATTATTATAGGACTTTTTAACCCATGAATTTGGGGAATAAAAGCCATTTAAAAATTCTCTTTTTACGCCTAAATCTCTTCGCTTTACTGTCGTCTTTAAGGAGTATATATCTGCAGGCATTCTGTTTGAAAGGCGAAGTATTTGCTCATCAATAGATGCCACAAACTGCCTTAACTGAGCTGATCGATCATTTATTCTAGTTAAAATTAACTTATGTTCTGGGATTAACAAACCTAAAGATAATGCAACTTCATAAGAAATTTGATCGGCCACAACTGCAGGATGACTTATCTTGTCAAGGCTGAATTTGCGGTGTTTATTAAATACAAGGTTTTTCTTCTGAGACTTAACTGCAAGCGAGCGATCATACTGAATCTTATGAAAAGGGGACTCTCCTTTATTCTTTAACTCAACTTTATACTTTTCGTTTCCAATAAAAATACTGCCTTTTGACCAGGTAAGATTTTTATCCTTAATTTTTATATCCTCATTAAATAACAGGCTTCCATCTCCGTAAATTTTTACAACTGACTGGTTTGGCTGCCAATTCCAATTTAAAAATTCACTAAACTTAGTAATTAATGATGAATAAATTCCCATATTAAAATTTTGCTGGTCAAACTTATCTAATTCAGCCAAGTAGGAGGCGTTTTTATTTGTTTTATAACTCAAGAATGTAAAATTAACAAAAATCAGAAAAAGAGTTAGCATCACTAATGGCCACAAGAATCTTTTTAAGTGTCTAGAGTTTGAGTACATAATTAAATCTTGGTTGAGGTATAAGTTTTATCAAACAATTCCATATACTCTCCAAGCCATGGAAGTACTTGTAAAATTGACCCATCTTTAACTTCAACTTTGATTTCTTTTGATTTCTTCATTGAGTGGTGAGTCTTGCTTATTCTTTTGGCTCCTGTTGTTACATTTAGCTTATTTGTTTCAATATTGCAATCAAACTCACATTGAATAAATTTGGCAGATTTGATTAAGTTAACTACCACATCTAGAGCTGGAGGAATAATAAGAATACCAGCATTAAGAATGACAATATTTCCAGTTTCATTAAAATGAAATTTAATTTTCGGATTAAACTCTTGAATTAAAAAAGTAAGGTACATCTTCCAGTCATTGGAAAAATTTTCTAGCTTTAAAGAGGATTTTTCTACTCCATCTAAGGCGAAGTAGAATCGATCAGGTATATAAGCCCCTTTGATTGATTTTTCCAATGAATTCTTATTTAAAGAGTTTGCATATCTCCCAGCAAGCCTATAATCTGACACCTTACTTAAATATATATTGAGATACTTGCCACAAGAAAGCTTGTCAACATTATAACAATATTGGTCCAACAGTCTTTGTATCAATCCTCGGGCACGAATCAAAGAATTAAATTCTTTAAATTCCTCTTGCAGAAAGTCTTCTATAAAAATAATTTGATTATCACTTAATTTTGAATATTCTAAGAAATTCACCCTTCTAACTGGATCAAGTTTTTTTAATTTAAAACTCCAATTAGCGCCCCACTTGTTTTCATAGTTTTGGTAACTATTGTAAAAGTATGAATTTAACTGATACAAAATCAAGCCAACAAGGGTGATTGAGACAAGAATTATTGTTGTTTTGGCGCTTAACTTCATTTAATAGGTAATCGATGAATTTCCTGCAACAAATGAAAGATTCATATCATCAAATTCTATATTAATTTCTTTTTTAAAGTTATTAAAATCAGATTCAGTTATTTCTGAGGTTTCAAAAGTTATGTAATTTCGACCTTCTGATGCAATGGTTTCATATGTTAAAAGCTGGTAATTTTTAAAATACTTATGTACTAAAAAATTAATATCATCAATTTTAATTTTGTCACTACAAGTAAATCTAATAATATTTTGAAAATCATCTATTGCAAACACTTTAAATACCTTCATTGCAATTGCTGTCAAAGAGAAAATTGTAAATACTACTAGCGAAACTAGAAACATTCCTACGCCAATAGCCATACCAATTACTAAAGAGGCAAAAATAAAAACCAAGTCTTTCGGGTCTTTTACAACCGTTCGAAATCTAATAATAGCTAAAGCCCCAACTAAAGCAAAAGCTCTAGCAACATTCTCGCCAACAATTATAAGAATAGCGCATGCAAGGAAGGCTGCAGCCATAATGGTAAATGTAAAATTACTCGAATATGAAATTCCAGTATGGGAATATCTATAAACAATACCGATAGCATATCCAAATATCACAGATATCAATATTCTTATTACAGATATTTCAGTTGGTATGTTTCCTAATTGAGACTCTAACAATCCACTTAAAAAAACTTCATTCATTTCTTAATTCTCCTTTTTTTATATTACTTATTTTTCAGCAAAAAAATCATCTAGGCACTTGAGTGTTTTCTCTATATCCATAATTCCACCTTGGTTGTTTAGGTTATTAGCATTTGACCTTGATCAACATATTAGTAACTATGGGATGCTTGCACACATAGATAGTTAGATTTTATGCATCGATCATACCGCTACCATCGCACCAATTCGAACATTATTCTCAATGGTGAATGAAATTGTAAAAATGATTATTTTACATTAAGAATTTTTTAAATGGTTTAATTTGATATTCATTAATAAAATGCCAAGAAGGTCAGGCAAGCCAACTCTTATCTTGGTATTATTTGATATGTGCATTACTTATTCAAAAGTATTGCTGTTGTTAACTCTGCGACTTCTTGATCTAGTTGGTTAACAGACAAGAGCAACAAAGCCTGGATCTTGAACGTTAAATGATGAATATTTAATTTTTAATGACTATAATGCTACGACGGCAATTGTCGGTGCAGCGTTTCTGCCAATAAGCTCGAATAATATTGTTGGACTTTTAATATCAATTTGTTGACACTGTTCTGCCACTAAAAATCGATGATCAACATTACAAACAATAATCGGATCTGCAAGGTTGTCTAGCCCGCTAAGACGCAGAATAGTCTCTTGAAGCATAGTGTTATCACCAGCTAAAGGTAAATACTGTTTAGGATACTGCTTACGAGAAAGAGGCCAAAGGCGTGTTCCCGAACCACCTGAGAGAATAACTGGGATTATTTGCATTTAGAGCCTATGGTTAAAAGTTTGGAAAATCACATTTTAAAAATTTGCTAGTATTGTCAGGTTTTGTAACGAACGATAATGGCTATTATCAAACATAAAAGTCATTTAATTTTTTATTAGTAAAAGTAAAGCTATCATTCTACGATAGCTACCGCACTACAGGACATTAATATGAAACTGTAGATCAAAAAAAACCTAATTTTAAACTAAAATTAATGTTAAAAAAAATCATTTTATATAAGGTCTTTTTAACCTATATATAAATCAATAGCAAAAAAAACCCCCAGCATCAATCGATGTCTGGGGGTTTTTAGAATTAAAGCCTAGCAATGTCCTACTCTCACATGGGGAGACCCCACACTACCATCGGCGCAAAGTGGTTTCACTACTGAGTTCGG
>Ga0209992_10001657_pt1 | contig 22500 bp, 20 predicted proteins | sample 2SBtaG_2_FD_182564 | JGI IMG/M metagenome (GOLD analysis project Ga0209992, IMG submission 182564) | Deep subsurface microbial communities from Kolumbo volcano to uncover new lineages of life (NeLLi) - 2SBTROV12_ACTIVE470 metaG (SPAdes)... | ecosystem: Environmental > Aquatic > Marine >... | reverse complement strand
TGTGCACTCGATGACACCGGAGCCATCTGGTGTTGGGGCAACGACGACGACGGCGGCTGGTCCACCCCGCCCGACGGGGACGGCCACAGCGGTCTGTCCGCCGGCTGGGGGCACAGCTGCGCGCTCGACACCGCGGGCGAGGTCGTGTGCTGGGGTGTCTCGGATGGCGGCGGAAACGACCACGGACAGGCCACGGACATCCCGGCGGGGCCGTTTGTCGCGGTGGCGGCCGGCGGGCTGCACAGCTGTGCGCTGACCAGCACCGGCGGCATCCAGTGCTGGGGCATCCAGGACGGAAGCAGCTTCGACTACGGCCAGGTCACGGACACGCCGACAGCCGAGGGCTTCATCGCGGTCGCCGCCGGTGGCTTCCACAACTGCGGCCACAGCTGCGCGCTCGACGCCGATGGCGGCATCGTCTGTTGGGGTCGGGACAACCTGGGCCAGGTCTCCGGCGCCCCGGCCGACTCCGGGCACGTCGCCATCGCCACCGGCGGGGACTTCAGCTGTGCCCTGTCGGCAGAGGGTCACGTCCGGTGCTGGGGAGGTGACGCCGTGGGCCAGGTCTCAGACGCACCCTGACACGGCTCGCGGATCAGTAGCTCGCGCACCCTCCCGTGCAGTCGTCACACACCACCTCGTCCGGGCTGTTGCCGTCGATGTCGGTCGCCGACTCGGTGTACTCCGAGCTGTTGCAGTAGACGCCTCCCCCTGCGCCGGTGGCGGAGTTGCTCTGGACCGTGTCTGCGGTGAGCGTGACGTCGCCCGACAGGTAGGCGTAGACCCCCGCCCCGAAGTCGGCCCGACAGGTGTACACCTCGTTGGCGGACAACTGCATGTCCTCCGATGACCACATCATCACGCCGCCGCCGAGCTCGCCCTCGTTGTTGGTGAACAGGTTGCTGCTCACAGAACCGCTCAGGACCTCGTCGAGGTAGAGGCCGCCGCCGTAGCCGTCGGCCGAGTTGTCGGTGAATTCCGAGAGCGACACCTCGGCCCCGTCGACCCGGACCAGGGACAGCCCGCCCCCATAAGCCGCGGTGTTGTCGTCGAATTCGGTGCTGTCGATCGCCACGCTGGCAGAGTCCTGGATGCCCACGCCCCCGCCGGCGACGTCGGCCCTGCCGCCGTCGAATTCCGAGGTGGAGAGGACCAGGTCATCGGCCTCGATGGCGAACAGCCCAGCGCCGAATTCGGCCGCATTGTCCTCGAAGAGGCTGCCGGACACCGTCCACTGGGGCGACGTCTCCAGGTACACGCCGCCGCCCCCGGCGCTGGCCACGTTGCCCGACAGGAGGGCCGCGGAGAGAGAGCCAGGGCTGCTGAGCAGTCCGGCCAGGCCCGCGCCATAGGCCGCTTCGTTGCCGGTGTAGGTCCCCCCTTCCTCCAGGAAGTCATAGACCTCCTCCAGGGACAGGCCACCGCCCGCATAGGCCGCGTTGCCGGCGTAGCTGTTGTCCTCCAGCAGCGGCCGCTCGGTGCCTCGGAGCGCCAGGCCGCCGCCGAAGCCGGCGCTGGAGTCCGCCTCGTTGAACTGGAACAGGTTGCCAGTCAGGGACCCGTCGTCGGCATCCAGCACCAGGAGCCCCCCGCCGTCGCCGTCGGTCGAGTTCTCGGAGAAGGTGTTGTCCGTGAAGGCGAAGCGAGACGAGCCCGCCTGCAAGACCGCGCCGCCGCCGCCCCCTTCGGCCGTGTTGCCCTCGAACCAGCACCCGCTCACCACCAGGTCGTCGGCGTTCTCCACGGCGAGTGCACCCCCGCGGGTGCTCTCCCCGGTGGCCCCGTTGTCTCGAAAGACGCAGTCCCGGACGGTCACACCGTCCGACGAGTGCAGGTACAGGCCGGCCCCGGCCCGGTCCTCGACGCCTCCTTGGAGGGTCAGGCCCTGCACCAGGCTTTCGTCGGCGCCGCTCTCGATCTCCAGGACCCGGCTGTCCCCCGGTCCCTCGAGGATCGTGGCTTCGGCCCCGTCCCGGCCGATCAGGGACAGGGGCATGTCGATCTCCAGCGACACGGTGTAGGTGCCCGGTCCGATGCAGATCACGTCGCCGGGCTCGGCGGCGTCGACGGCCTCGGCGGGACCCGGGGCCGAGCCTGGCACTTCCAGGTCGCCGTCGGCGCCGCTGCAGTCGGCGTCGACGCCATCGCAATCCCGGTCGGACGCACCCGGGTGCACGGCGGGGTCCGTGTCGTCGCAGTCGCCGTCGTCGACGGTGAAGCCGTCGTCGTCGACGTCGCTGTCTGGCCCGGTGTCGGTGTCGGTGTCCGTGTCGGTGTCGGTGTCCGAGTCGGTGTCCGTGTCCGTGTCGGTGTCCACGTCGGCCTCACCGGTGCCGGAGTCCGTCGCCGCGGGGGGCGTGGGGCAGGCGATCAGGGCGAGCAAGAGAGTCCAGGCGCACATGAGGTGATCCTTACATCCCCGGCCCGTAGAAGCCCTCCAGCCAGACCAACCGGCCGGTGCCCGTATAGGCCTCGGCGTCCAGCTCCCAGATCAGGTCCCCGTCTCGGGTGGTCTCCAGCACCTTGCCGGCGGTGGTCCAGGAACTCAGCACCGTGCCGTGGGGCAGGGCGATCACGTCGCCCAGCCACTCGCTGTAGGTGCCTTCTCCATCGTCCCAGGCCAGGGTGCGCGTGGCGGTCCGCGCGTCTTCGTCGATGGCGTAGCCCACCAGCCGGGACGCCGACGGCTGGCGGTGGTTGCCGTTGTCGAACATCAACAGCTCTCCGTCCCGGAACCAGGACATGTGGCCGTGATCCTGGGGCGCCTCGGACGGCTCGACGGCCATGTTCGAGTAGGGGCCACCCAGGATCCAGTCCACGGCGCCGGTGGCCCGGTCGATGCGCAGGACCGCGTCGTAGTGCCGCACCAGGAGGATCCAGGCCAGGCCGTCGTCGCTTGGGGTGAGGGAGTTGGCGTGGGTCCAGTCGAAGAACAGGGAGAGCGCTTCGTCGACCTCGATCAGGACGTCGTAGTGGCCGCAGAAGCGCTCGGGTTCGAAGGCGTCGCGAAAGGAGAACACCAGACTCTCGGCGCCGTCGGCGTCCTGCTCCCAGATCTCGTCCCACAGCAGGGTCCCGTCCAGGTAGGGCTCGCTGGCCTTGCGCAGGGTGCCGAACCCGCCCCCGGGCAGCTCGGCGACGCCGCTGTGGGTCAGGTCCCGGTCCCAGCGGTGGTGGTAGCTGCCGTCCAGAGCCACGTGGTGCACGGTGGCGCCGGTCTCGATGTAGTCGGTGGCGTGGGTGACGAACCACAGGGCCCGGCCGTCATGGGACAAGCTCACCGACAGCACGGCCAGGCCTTCTTCGACGAACTGGTACCAGACCACCTCGCCTGCCCGATCGACGACCACCACGGCCTCGCGGTCCCGGTCCGGCGTGTGCAGCGCCACGTACCCCGGCGCCAGGTCCCCGCTGTCCACGGACACGTCGAACAGGGGCAAGTCGGCGGGGGCCGACGGTGCCCGCCAGGTCACGGGGTCCGCCTCGCTGACCGAGCCATCGCCCAGGGTCAGCAGAGGGACCAGGGTGTGCTCCTGGCCGTGGCGCAGCCCCGCGACCCGGACCGTGTGTTCCGTCCCGCTGTCGTCTGAGTCGGGGGTGGTCAGAATGGCCTGGCCGTCCCGCTCGAGACGCACCGCGGCGTGGCCTGCCTCTGCCGATGTCCACGTCACCACGGCCACCGACGGCAGCGAAGGATCGGCGACGACCGAGACGGACGCATCGGGGGTGCAGGCCGTCAGCGCGAGCAACAGGATCATGGGACTCCGCGGGGCCGGGACAGCGTAGCCGTCAGCGGCTGAGCTCGTGCTCCACCGTGGCGATGAGCTCTGCGGGCTCGTAGCGGTTGCTGCCGTACACCAGCAGGCCGTCGGTGCCGACAACCCAGTCATGGGGAAAAGCCGTCGAGAAGGTCTCCCGCTCGATGCGGTAGCGCTGGAGCACCGAGCCGTCCTCGTCGTGCAGGATGGGGTAGGTGAGCCCCAGCTCGTCGGCGAAGGCCTGCAGGATCTCCGGCGACTCCTGGGATGCGATCCCCCACACCTGGACGCCCTGGTCCTTGTAGGCCTGCCACAGGCTGTGCTCGACGTCCGCGACCTCGGACGGACAGACCGGTCACCAGGTGGCGAAGTAGATCAGCACCACCGGGTGGCCCAGCTGCTCGGACAGGCGCCAGCTGGTGCCGTCCAGGTCTTCGAGGGCGAAGTCCGGCGCCGGATCCCCGATCTGCAGGCCCCCGCCGCCGGCGCTGAGGTCCGTGTTCCAGCTCCCGCCACCGACGGGGACCTCGAGGAGGGGGGTGCCCGGGTCGTTGGTCGCCAGGCACAGGGTCGCGTCCAGATCCGAGCCGTCGGCCCCGGCCACCAGCGACACCAGCAGGGTCTCGCCTGGCGCCGCGCTGGTCCCGCTGATCAGCACCTCGACCCGATCGTCGTCGATGGCGCCGCCGGACAGCACCAGGTCCGCGGCGCCGCCGTTGTAGAGGGTCAGCGTGGCGGGCTCGTCGGCGCGGGTCAGGAAGACCCGGCTGGGGCTGGGCCGCACGGCCGGGCTCTCGACCCCCCGGGCCAGGTCGAAGGAGGGGATGTCGTACCAGTCCGCAACCCAGGCACGGTCTCCGTGGGCTTCGACGTGCAGGGCGTAGTAGACGGCGTCCTCGAAGCCCAGCAGCACGGGCGCCGTCGGGTCGGCGATGTCTGCGACCAGCACGCCTTCGTGGTCCGCCCCCCACAACAGGCCATCGGCCTGGGACACCGAGACCACCGGAGAGCCCGTCTCGACCAGGGCGACGGACGCCGGCTGGTCGGGATCCGCCAGGTCGAAGACCTGGATTCCTGCGGCCCCCACGGCGACATAGAGGAAGGCCCCGTCGGTCTCCAGGTCCAGGGCACCGGACGCGGTCTCGACGGCCCCCACCACGGTCGGGGCCTGGGCCGACGAGATGTCGACCACCACGACGCCCAGGGTCTGATCGGCCACGTAGAGCCGGTCCCCCACCCGGACCATCTCCCAGGGGCTGCCCAGCCCCGACACCCGATCCCGCTCCTGGGTCGAGCCACCGGGCTGCATCTCCAGGGTGACCAGATCGCCGCTCTGGTTCGCGGCGTAGAGCAGGCCGTCCCGGTGGTGCATCCCGGTGTACCCCGACTCCGCGATGAGCCAGGCCGTCTGGGGAGAGCTCGGATCCCGCAGATCGATGATCTCCAGGTGCCAGGCCCGGCTGGCGCCGGCCACCCAGCCGTCGTCGAGCACCTCGATGCGCTCGTAGCGGCCGTGGCCGTTCTCGGGGAAGAACGAGAGCCACGTCAGCTCGCCGGTCGCGACGTTCCAGTCATAGGACAAGAGCCCGGTCTGGCCCGCTGCCAGGAACAGCCCCAGGTCCTCGTGGGCCTCGAGCTCGACCAGCTCGACCAGCGCGTCGTCGGACTGGATGACGTCGTCCTCCCAACGGGGGCCGGCCGTGAGGGGGTCGGTCGGCAGGGTCGCGGGGGCTTCGCAAGGGCCGGGCAGCGCCTGCCAGGAGATCGGCACGCCGGTGTCGCCGGTGCTCGTGGGGTCTGGCCCCACGCCGTCGCCGCTGCAGGCGAGCACGGCGAGCAACAGGGTCACTGCACCCACCCCAGCTCGCGAAGAGACCGGGCCATGGCGCCGGCCAGGCTGCGGTGGCCGGCATCGGTCAGGTGGCAGTCATCGATGAACATGCCGGCGCCCTGGTCCAGCAGGTGGGTCGAGCCGTCCAGCATGGCCACGTGCCCATGGCGCTGGGCGATGTCGTCCATGAGCGCAGCATAGGCCACGAGTGGGCCCGGATCCGGGTGAACCGCTTCTGGGATGAGCAGGACCTTGGCCCCCCGTTGCTCGGCCAGAGACGCGATGGCCTCGAGGTTCTCGGCGGCGTGGTCCAGAGGCACAGCCACCCGGCGCTCCAGGCCAGCCAGGGACTGGACCAGGTAGCGCAGCCCCTGGTACAGGCGGATCGACGCCAGAGGCACCCGGTCCGTCAGCGCCCCGGCCTCCCAGCGTGCGTAGAGGTCCTTGTACGGCAGCCGGCTCCGGGTGAGCAGGTCGTTGTGGCCGGCGTAGACCGTGATGATGTCCGGGTCCAGGGTGTCGGCCGTGCGCGCCAGGTAGGTGCGGATGTGGAAGGTGGCCCAGCCACCGACACCCTGGTTCAGGACCTCTGCCCTGGGCCCCAGCAGCTCCTGGAGTCGGGCTGGGTAGAAGTCCTCCAGATCGTCGTTCTGGTAGGCCCCCCCGGTGCTCGACCCCCCGAAGCAGGCGATGCGCGGCGTCTCAGACGCCTCTGGGAAGGCCACGGGGAAGCCTTCTATTGGGTAGGTCGTGTGCTCCCCGGCATCGAGCTGCTCGAAGTCCTTGAGCGCGGTGTTCGTCCAGCCCAGCTGGCGGTCCTGGGCCATGGCGCCGGTGGGGGACCAGGCCTGGCCGGCGGCGGTGAAGCGCACCCCGTATTCGGCCATGCCCACCGCGGTGGCCACCCCGACCAACGACAGCAGGTTGTACAGGCGCACGGTCCGGACGTTCACCCAGACCACGCCGCCCAGGGCCAGGGCTGCGCAGGGCAGGTAGACCACGGCGCCCCAGTGCAGGGGCCGGCTCAGCGCGATGGCCAGCGCCGTGCCCAGGGCGAGGACCAGGGGCCCCCCGAGGCCTCTCAGGGCGCTGCGCCCGCTCAGTCGGCCCGTCAGGTGGAGCAGCTTGGCAGCCAAGGCCGGGGCGAGCCCGATCCAGATGCCCACGTGGGCGGGATCCAGGCCCGGCGCCCGCAGCTGTTCGACCACGGCGCGGCCGTCCAGACCCAGGGCGAGCCCGCAGAGCCACAGCGGCGCGCTGGTGAGGGCGATCTTGCGCGGGTCGGCCCCGCTCCAGCGCTCGAGAGACGCCAGGGACAGGGCGCCCCCCAGGCCCAGCAGCACCCACAGGGCCGCCGTGCCCAGGCCGCCGGGCGTCGTCGCCAGTCCGGCGCGGTTCACCGCTGACACACGGACCCGCTGCAGCCCGGCGCGGATCACCACCTGGTCCCCGCCCAGGCGGTCAGCGCAGCGCAGGCTGCTGTCGCCCAGCGTGACGTCGAAGCCCCCGTCCGTGGCGGTGAGGGTCACCGTGAAGGGTGCGTCGCCGGGCACGGACAGCGTGCCGGTGCAGCTCAGGGGCGACTCGCCGTCGGGGTCCAGGCGCATCCCGGTGGCCAGGCCGCCCCGGGAGCGCCGCAGGATCAGGGCGCCGCCCTGGGGCACGGCCATGCGGGTGGACGACGCGTGGGGCGCCCCGGTGCTGGGGCGGCTCCAGCGGCCGGCGGGGAAGAGCTGGAGCTCCCCGCCGGAGGGCAGCTGGGCGGTCAGAGACAGCGTCTCGCCCCGGGCCAGCCCGGGCACGGCCGCGTAGGCCATGAAGTGGTCCAGGGACCAGGCGCCCCGGCCCTCTGGCAGCTCACCCATCAAGTCCGCCCGTCGGAAGGGGACCGCGGGCTCGGTGCGCGTCCACCCGACGGGGCTGCGCTCCGCCGCGCGCAGGCTGGCCCCGACGGCCAGCGCGAGTCCCAAGACCAGGCCACAGGCCCCGATCCAGGCCCACCAACGATGGCTCACCGGCGCCACGCGGTACTAGAACAAGGGCGTGGCTCAGGTACAAATGGGCGGAGGACGCATGGGGCTCACGCTGCTGTCTCTGGGACTGGCCACCGCGGTCGCTGCGACCACGGGGCCGACCGACTCCGGCGCTTCCGAGCCCAGCCCGCCGACGGACTCCGGGGCCACCGCCGACACGGGCACCTCTGCCGACACCGGCACGATCGCGGACACCGGCACGACCACCGAGACCGGTGGCGGCAACGGCGCCCCGGTCTCGGACGCGGGCCCAGACGACGTGGTCTACGTGGGGGATCCCGCCACCCTGGACGGGAGCGGCTCCAGCGATCCAGACGGCGACGCCCTGACCTATGACTGGGGGCTGCTCTCGGTGCCAAGTGGCTCGGCCATCGGCGACGAGGGCCTGGACGGGGCCAGCAGCCCGACCGTCGGCCTGACCCCGGATGCCGAGGGCACCTATGTGCTCTCGCTGGTCGTGAGCGACGGCTTGACCCTGGCGTCGGACCAGGTCCAGCTGACCGCCCTCGCCCGGGACGAGGGCTGCGGCGGGTGTGCCGTGCCGGGGTCGGCCCCGTCTGAGCCAGGCGTCTGGTTTGGACTGCTCGCGCTCGGCTGGTGCTGGTTCAGGGGGTCAGCACCAGGGTCTGCTCGGCCTCGCGGCGGCCGTCGAAGCTGACCTGGACGCGGATCGGCTGGTCTGCGAAGCGCTCCCGGGGGGCATCGATCCGCAGGAGCTCCTTGTAGACCACATCGCGTCCGATGCCCTGGATCTCGCCGCGGCGGAACCCCAGGGCCTGGACGTTGGTGTGGCTCGTGTGGGGCCGCTCGTCGCCGCGGGTCCACGTGTAGTCGAAGCGCCCCGTCGCGGAGACGGTGGCGTCGCCGGTGTAGAGCAGCCCCACCACCCGGACCTGGTCCACCCCCATCCGGCCCTCCTCGAGCCACAGAGGCTCGAGCGCGAGGGCCAGTCGCTCGACCGCGTCGGCGTCGACCGTGTTGAGGCGCCTCGCCAGCGCCTGCTCGGCGGTCTCGTCGGCGTGCAGGGGTCGGGGCACCGGCTCGCCGCCCGGCGTCAAGGGTGGCAGAGGCCGGGTGGCCAGGCCGGGGTTGAACCAGGCGAGGATCAGGCCCAGGCCGATCGCCACGCCGGTGCCGATCATCCAGGGCCCGTGCTTGGGCAGCTCGATCTCCAGGCGCTTGATGCGACCGGGGCGGGCCCGGAACTTGGCGAAGATCACGCCACAGGCCGAGCACTCGATGGCGCCCGTGGGCTGCAGGCGGTGGCAATTCGGACAGACCAAGGCCGGGAGAGCTTAGCCTCCTGAACCGCAGACCGGCGGGTCGCCCTCCCAGTTGTCGGGGGGCTTGATGCGGTAGCGGTCCACGGTCACATTGCCCGACGCTGCGGCCACGAAGACGCAGGCACCGCGGCTGGTCACGTCGCCCGCGTGGTACTCGGCGTCGCCCACGTCGAAGTGCTGGGACCAGTTCAGGTCCTGGTCCATCACCGCCAGCTCCAGGGTCGAGTCATTCTCGTAGTCGCCGCCGGGGGGGATGTAGTTGTAGACCGTCGACCAGATCCCGAAGTCGGCGCTGCGGTCCGCCCCGGATGGGAAGAAGTTCCACTCGCCAGGCTCACCCGCCACCAGGACCTTGGTGAACGGATCCTCGGGGGTCCAGGCGTCGTCGAAGAAGGACACCGTCAGGTTCTGGGACGTCTCGTCGCCGCCGAACATGTACCAGCGACCGTTGGAGTGGATCGTGGTGCCGAGCTGATCGATCTTGCCGGCCAGGGTGATCTCGAAGGGCCCTTGGACCAGTGCCAGGTCGCGGTCCAGGACCGCCAGGCGCCGGGTCAGCCCGGCGTCGCCGTAGATCAGCGTGATCGAGTTCCCGTCGGTTGTCAGGTGCATGTCGGCGGTGTTCGTGTCGGTGTCCGACTCGACCGTGACCTGGTCGCCGATCCGATTGCCGTCCAGGTCATAGGCCACGATGAACAGGTCGTTCTGCTTGTTGGGATTCCAGGCCACGTAGAGTCGCTCGCCCAAGCGCAGCAGCTTGTGGTCCGCCAGGTTCATGCCGTCTGGCACGTCGTCGTCGAAGGTCAGCTGGATCCGGTCGCCGATGTCGTTGAGGTCGTGATCGAGCGTGTGCAGCCACAGGTGGTTCTGGTGCTTCAGGCTCACGTAGATCCGGTCGTCGTCGGCGGCGATGCCGGTCCAGGTGCTGCCAGGCCCCAGGGAGGCCTGCTGGTCCAGCTCCAGGATGCCGTCGCTCCAGGAGGCCTGGGCGGGGGCGGTGTAGCCGGTGTCCCAGCTGTCGGTGGTCGTGGCGGAGTCCGACGGGGTGGCGGAGTCCGAGGTGGTGCTGCCCGAGCATGCGCACAGCAAGGCAACGGCGAGCGCGCCGGTGGGACGAAGAGGCCAGGTCATGGTGCCGCCCGGAGAAGGAGTCGGGTAGGGGCCGCCCAGGATGCCAGAGAAGCCCGGCGGTTGCAGGTCCTCAGTTGGACGGCGTGGCGCGGCTCGCCGCCCGCTTGCGTTCGCGGGAGCGCAGGCCCTCGAAGCGGGGCGGCTCCGAGGTGTCGACCTGGAGGGTCACCCCGGTGACGGGGTGGGCCAGGGTCAGGCTCACGGCCCACAGGAACAGCCCCTTGCCCCGCAGCAGCGGCACCTCGGCGGGGGTGTACTTGTCATCCCCCACGATGGGGTGACCCAGGTGCGCCAAGTGGCGTCGCAGCTGGTGGGTCCTGCCGGTGGCGGGCTGCAGGTCTACGGTGGTCAGCGCCTGGACCCGGGTGCTCGGAACGTGCCCCAGGGCCTGCCAGGCCGTCTCGGCGTCCCGGCCTTCGACCGGCTGGCGGATCACGCCGGCGCCTTCGAGCCTACCGGACACGATGGCCCGATACCCCTTGGCGACCCGGCGCTGCTCGAAGGCATGGCCCAGGGCGATCTGGGCGGTCAGGGTGCGGGCTGCCACCACGAGTCCTCCGGTCCGGAAGTCCAGGCGGTGGGCGGGTCGTGGCCAGGGCAGGGCATCGGGTAGGGCGGGTGGCGGCAGGTGGTGGACCAGGGCCGCCTCGAGGGTGCGAAAGCGGTTGCCGTTGGTCAGCAGGCCGGGCGGCTTGATCACCACCGCCAGGTGGTCGTCGACGTGGGCGAAGCTCAGGTCCAGGGGAAAGGGCTTCGGCGGCCGGGGGGCAGGGGCCTGGTAGCAGATCAGATCGCCCGGCTTGACATAGCGGGAGGACTCGGCGGGCTGCCCATTGAGCAGCAGAAGACCCGCCTTGGCGGCCTTGCGGGCCCGGGCCTTGGAGGGGAGCTGGGCAAAGACAATGCTGGCGTAGCGGTCCAGCCGCTGTGGTGCCGTGTCGGGTGGGACCTGGTGAGTGGGCGCTGTCACGGGCTCTCCGGCGTTCGCTCGCGGGGGCCCGACGCCGGCAGGGAGCGCCGCGGCAGGTTGGGGGAGACCGCCTGGTCGCCGCCCGAGGGGCCCGGTCCGGGCGCAGCGTCGCCGGAGTAGCCCGCCTTCCAGTCGTGGAAGAAGATCCGGTGGTCCCCGGTCGACCGGGCGAGCACGGAGACGGCTTCTGCCTGGCGCGGTGGCAGGACCTGGCCCTCGTCCTGCCAGGTCGCGCCGCCGTCCGAGGAGATCCTCGCGTGGAGAGGCCCTCCCAGCTCCTTGGTGTTGTAGAGCAGCCGCAGGCGCCCGTCCGGCAGGGACACCAGCTCGGGGGCGAAGCCTTCGAGCGCCGGTCCGTCCCCAGGTCGGAAGCGCTGCCCGCCGTCGTTCGACGTCCACCACTGCAGTCCACTGGACACCATCAGGCAGCGCTGGCCGGGGCCGCAGTGGATCACCGGATCGGCCGACGGACCGTTGGCGACCTCGCCCAGCTGTCGCCAGTGCACCAGGTCCCGGGACTCGGCGGCGAACACCCGGGGCTCACCGCCGCCCTCGTGGGTCTCGGGAATCAGGAGCCGCTTGAGCTGGATGCCCACGTAGTACAGGCGCCAGGTGCCGTCTGGCTGTTGCACGACCTCGGGGTCCACGACCATGCCGCGCATCAGCCCGTCGACCCGGAACGCTGGCTCCTCTCGCCAGGTCTCGCCGTCATCGGACACGTGCAGCTGCAGTGCGCCCCAGCCGACCAGACCGTGGGTCTGGAACCAGGGCGAGCCCGCCGATGCCTCCCGGCGGCCCCGCGCCAGATCACCGACCACCGAGTACAGGAACAGCCGGCCGTCGGGGCCATCGACGATCTCAGGCACCGCCGCGCCATCGATCAGGAGCCGGGCCTGGGACCGCTCAAAGGTCGCGCCGTCGGCGCTGGGGGCCACCCACACGTCCTGGAGCCACGGGCCCTGGCGCTCCTGACGCTCGTCGAGCATGCGCACATAGGCGTCCGTCTGACAGCCGTCGGCTCGGCCGTCCACGATGGCCTCCAGGGCCATGGCCAGCTCTGCACCTTCGGGCTGGCAGATCGGCTCGCCAGTCTGGCAGGCCATGGCCCACCAGGCGAGCATCACGGGCGCAGTCTGGGCGGGGATCCACCGCCGCCGAGCACGGCCGCGGCGACGATGAGCGCGACCAGGACCGCGGCCCCCAGGGCCAGCACCTTGGCCCAGTCGATGGGCCCCTTGCCGGTGAGCTCACCGGTCTCGCCGTTGATGACCACGCGGTAGGCGGTGTCCCGGTAGCGGTAGGCCCCGATCCAGATGGGCACCAGGATCGGCTGCCCGACCAGGTCGTGGAAGAGACAGCTCACGCTGAGATCGCTCAGGCCCTGATCGGACGCGATGCGCTGGGCGTCATTGGCCTGCATGTGCCGGGTGGCCAGCGCCCGGGCGGCCCGCTCGGACAGGCTGCCCAGCTCGAAGGGAACGTCCAGGGACTCCGGGTCGAAGGCCCGGGTCTCGCCGCAGGGAAAGGGCGCCAGGGCCTGGAGCTCCCCGGCGGTCAGGGTCTGGCTGGCGGGCACCGGGAAGCCCTGGTGGGCGAGGGTGGTGGTGCCGGTCTGGGGGCGCTTGCCCGAGCGCGTCGCCGCCCGGGCCAGCCCGGCGTAGTGGTGCTCGACCCGGCCGGACCAGAGCCACGCAGGGAACAGCAGCGCCGAGAGCTCGACCCGGGCCTGGCGCAGGTCCTTGGGGTGCAGCCACCTGGACCCGGCAAAGGTCTCGAAGGACCCCTGGGCGCCGCTGGCGTCGACCTGGAAGGCCACCACGGCCTTGGGGGGCACCACGTCGTCGGGCAGGGCCTCGGGGACCGGCGCATCTGCCCCGCAGAACAGGCAGCGGGGCAGGGTGCGCCCGGCCTCCATGGCCACGGCACCCCCGCAGGTCTGGCAACGGATGGCGACCAGGCTCATCGTCCCACCGCCACGAACAGGATCACGCCCAGCACCGCCAGGGCGACCAGGACCAGCCCGGCGATCTTCTTGGGATCGGTGGGCGCGGAGCCCACGACCTCGCCTGTCTGTCCGTTCACGAGCAAGCGCCAGGCCTTGCCCCCGTGGCGAAACGCCGCGATCCAGACGGGCAGCATCACCAGCTCGACCTCGCTCAGCTCGGTGGTCGTGCGGTTCTCCAGGGCCCGGTGCTCGTTGCCGGGCAGGAAGCGGCGGATGGCCTGGTGCTCCAGGTCCGTGAGCTCCTGGGTGGCGGTCTGGCGAGCCTGGGCGTGGTCCACGTTGGGCTGCTCGGCCACCAGGCCGGCCAGCATGGCCACGTCGAAGGGCCGGCTCTTGCCCAGGTCGAAGGGCTCCAGGTCGTTGGCCTCGCTCTCGGGCAGGCCACGGGAGCCACTCACCAGGTGGTCCACATAGGTCGCGACGTGGCTTCCCCGGGTCGGGAACCACTCGGTCTCCTTGACCTGGCGAGTCCGAGTCTGGGTCTTGCCGTCCACCACCACCGTGTAGGTCTCGGTGCGGTACCACCACAGTCCGATGGTCGCGGACCAGTCGGAGCGGGCGCTGGCCTGGTAGACCCAGAACGGGACCAGCACCGCGTCGAGGGCCTCTGGCGTGGCGCCCTTGCGCACGCTCTCGGGCGCCAGCCAGCGTCCGGCCAGGTGGGTGCGCAGGCGCTCCGAGGCTTGCTCCCGGGTCAAGACGAAGGGGGCGACCCGGTCCACGGGCTCCCGGGCGACCGCTTCGGCGGCGACCAGGGGACTCTCGCAGAAGCTGCACATGTCCGAGATGCGCCCGGCGGGCAGCGACACCGACGCCCCGCACTGGGGGCAGTTGAAGAGCTGAGGGGCGGCCGTCACGGCCGCAGCCTAACTACTCCACGGTCTCGGGCTCGCCGCCGGTCGGGCCGGTGAGCGCGGGCCGATCCTTGCCTTCGATGGCCTTGGGATCGGGCTTGACGAAGGCAAAGGTCAGGGACTTGCCGTCTTTGGCCACGCCGACGCGCACGCGGCCGCCGTCCTGGAGCTCGCCGAACAGGATCTCGTCGGCCAGGGGCTTCTTGACGTGCTCGTGCAGGGTGCGGGCCATCGGGCGGGCGCCGAAGCGCTCGTCGTAGCCCTTCTCGCCCAGCCAGGCCCGGGCCTGGTCGGTCAGGTCGAAGGTGATGTCCCGCTCGGCCAGCTGGCCCTCGAGCTCCATCACGAACTTGTCGACCACGCGCAGGATCGCGGGCTGGGGCAGGCTGTCGAACCAGACGACCTTGTCCAGCCGGTTGCGGAACTCGGGGGAGAACATGCGGGCCAGGGCTTCGCCGCCCTTGTCCTTGGCCGCGGCCTGGGAGAAGCCGATGTTGCCCTTGGCGATCTCGGACGCCCCCGCGTTGGTGGTCATGATGATGACCACGTTGCGGAAGTCCGCCTTGCGGCCCTGGTTGTCGGTCAGGGTGGCGTGGTCCATGACCTGGAGCAGCACGTTGAACAGGTCCGGGTGGGCCTTTTCGATCTCGTCCAGCAGCAGCACACAGTGGGGGTTCTTGACGATCGAGTCCGTCAACAGCCCGCCCTGGTCGAAGCCGACGTAGCCGGGGGGGGCACCGATCAGGCGCGAGACCGTGTGCTTCTCCATGTACTCGGACATGTCGAAGCGGATGAACTCGATGCCCAGGGAGAACGCCAGCTGCTTGGCCAGCTCGGTCTTGCCCACGCCGGTGGGGCCGGCGAACAGGAAGGAGCCCACGGGCTTCTCCGGGTGGCCCAGGCCAGCCCGGGAGAGCTTGACCGCGGTGGCGACCTGTTCGACCGCCGTGTCCTGGCCGTAGATCAGCGCCTTGAGACGGTTCTCCAGGTCGCCCAGCTGCTGCTTGTCCGCCGCCGACACCGAGCGGGGCGGGATCCGGGCCATCCGGGCGATCGTGGCCTCGACGTCGTCGACACCGACCACGGTGGCGCCTTCCTTGAGCTGGATCTCGGCCCCGGCCTCGTCCATCACGTCTACCGCGCTGTCGGGCAGCAGCCGATCCCGCAGGTGGCGGGACGCGAGCTTCACGGCGGCGTCGATGCCGTCGTCGGTGAATGTGACGCCGTGGTGGTCCTGGTAGTGGGCCTTGAGGCCGTGGAGGATCTGCACGGCCTCTTCCTGGCTCGGCTCGTCGATGGTCAGGGTCTGGAAGCGCCGGTTCAGCGCCCGATCGTGTTCGATGCTGGACCGGTAGTCCTTGTGGGTGGTGGAACCGATCATGCGCAGCTCGCCGTTGGAGAGCGCGGGCTTGAGCATGTTGCCGGCGTCCATGTGGCCGCCGGTGGTCTGGCCGGCGCCGACGATGGTGTGGATCTCGTCCACGAACAGGATGGCCTTGTCCTGGGCCTTGATCTGCTCGATGACGCCCTTCAGCCGCTCTTCGAAGTCGCCCCGGAAGCGGGTCCCGGCCAAGAGCCCGCCCATGTCCATCGCGAAGATCTTGGCGCCCTTGAGCAGGTCCGGGACCTCGCCGTTGTGGATGCGCAGGGCCAGGCCCTCGACGATCGCCGTCTTGCCCACGCCGGGCTCGCCGATGAGCAGAGGGTTGTTCTTGCGGCGGCGGGCCAGGATGTGGGTGATCCGGGTGAGCTCGGTGTTGCGGCCGATCAGCGGGTCGATGCGTCCTTCGCCGGCCCGGGCCACCAGCTCGGTGCACCACTGCTCCAGGGGGGACTTGTCGCTCTTGCCTTCGCTGGCCGGACCGTCGCTGCCGTCGGTGCGACGCATCGGCGCCGAGCCGCCGCCCTTCTTGATGCCGTGGGCGATGAAGTTCAGCAGGTCCAGCCGCTCGATGCCCTGGCTCTGCAGCAACCAGACCGCGTGGCTGTCGTTCTCGCGGTACATCGCGACCAACAGGTTGCCGGCGTCCATCTCCTTCTTGCCGCTGGACTGGACGTGGTAGGCGGCCCGCTGGACCGCACGCTGGAAGGCCAGGGTCTGCTCGGGCACCACGTCTTCCGTGCCCGGCAGGCTCTCCATGGACTCGTCCAGGAACACCACGAGCTGTTCCTTGAGGGTGTCGCGGTCGCCGCCGCAGCTCTGGATGATGTCGATGGCGATGGGGTCGTGGAGCATCGCGTAGAGCACGTGCTCCAGGGTCAGGTACTCGTGGCGACGCTTGCGGGCTTCCTGGATGGCCAGGTTCAGCGTGACCTGGAGCTCTCGGCTCAGCATCAGACCTCCTCGACGGTGGACTGGAGTGGGAAGTCGTGCCGACGGGCCAGGTCCACCACCTTGCGGGACTTGGTCTCGGCGATCTCGCGGGTGAAGACCCCCGCGACCCCGATCCCCGTCCGGTGGATGTGGAGCATCACCCGGGTGGCGCCGGCCTCGTCGTGCCGGAACACGCGCTTGAGGATGAACACGACGAACTCCATGGTGGTGTAGTCGTCGTTGTGCAGCACGACCTTGAACATCGGGGGCTTCTTGAGCTTCGGACGTTCCTTGAGCTGGGTATTGCCCTTTCGCTTGGGGTCCTTGTCCCCTTCGTCGGGCCCCAGGGTCGGCGCTCTCAGGTCGTGGCTCATGGTCACGGGGAATTATCCACGGGTCGGCGTTTCGCGCCCCCCCCCATCCGGGCAGGAGACCCCATGCGCATCCCCAAGGCCGTCAAGGTCGCCCGCATCGCCGAGCTGCTCGATGGGCTCTACCCCGAGCAGCCCGTGCCCCTGGACCACCGGGACCCGTATACGCTGTTGGTCGCCGTGATGCTGTCGGCCCAGACCACGGACAAGAAGGTCAACGAGGTCACCCCGGCGCTCTTCGCCCTGGCCGACACGCCTGCGGCGATGGCGGCGCTCGACGTGGACGAGATCCTGGAGAAGATCCGGCAGCTGGGGCTGGCGCCGACCAAGGCCAGGAACCTGCGGGGGCTCAGCGAGCAGCTGGTGCGGGACCACGGCGGCCACGTGCCGGCGGACATGGACGCTCTGGAGGCGCTCCCCGGTGTGGGCCACAAGACCGCGTCGGTCGTGGTCGCCCAGGCTTTTGGCATCCCGGCATTTCCCGTGGACACGCACATCCACCGGCTTGCCTGGCGTTGGGGTCTGTCTTCGGGCCGCAACGTGGGTCAGACCGAGAGAGATCTGAAGCGACTCTTCCCCAAGGACGCATGGAACAGCGCCCACCTGCAGATCATCTTCTTCGGCCGGGAGCACTGTCCGGCGCGGGGCCACGATCCGGACGGGTGCCCGATCTGTGCCTGGGCGATGCCCAAGACGGTGAGAGCGGCCGAGGCCAAGAAGCGCCGAGCTGCTGGGGCGCGACGACGGCGATGAGTCTGATCGCGGGCTTGTGATCGGGTGTCAGCGCGCGTTCATTGACCGCATGATCCCAGGACAGTAGGGTTCGGGCATGTCTGTATGGATCGCGATCCTGGCGTCAGCCACGGCCCTTGCGGGGGACTGCGAAGAGCCGAGCTCACTGTTGGACTTCCAGTACGCCGCCACCCAGGGCGAGCTGGCCTTTGCCGGCATGGACATCGACGGGCTGGTGCTCGCCCGGGACCAAGCCGCAGCGCACCTGTTGTGCGTCTCCGAGCCGGTCACGGCCGAGGTCGCGGCGGCCTTTCACAGGCTCATCGCCATGGTGGCGTTCACCGAGCAGGATCGCGACAGCGCCCTGGCCGAGTTCCACGCGGCCCGGCGGTTGATGCCTGGCTACCAGATCCCCGAAGACGTGGCGCCACCTGGGCACCCGCTGATCCAGCTCTACGACGAGTCCATCACCGCCGCCCAGGGCGACCTCCAGCCGGTGAACCCGCCCGTGAACGGCTGGGTCACGGTCGACGGCGTGCGCGGCGCCCCTGTTCCCTCTGGGATCTCCACCATCGTCCAGGCCTTCGAGTCCGATCAGACCCTGGTCGAGACCGTGTGGCACCGCCCCGGCCAGGCGCTCCCGTCCTGGGGGCCCGATCCGGCCATCGCCACCACCGCCGGCGTGGGCAGGGCGCTCTCCTTTGGCGGCGCCGGCGCGAGCCTGGTCGCCAGCGGCGCCCTGGCTTTCTCCGGTTGGCGGTCCCACTGCCGCTTCTGGTACACGGACGCAGGCTTCGTGGGGGACGGCGAGGAAAACTGCGACTTCTTCCAGGGCCGCATCACCGAACCCCTGTCCCCGGACGGCACAGCGCTGGATGATCAGCGCAAGCTCACCAATGGCCTGCTGGCCGGTGCTGGCGTCGCCGGTGCGGTCGCCATCGGCCTGGGCGTGGTGGCGGTGGTGAAGTTCTGAGGAACCGGGCCGTCGACCCAAGGGGTCTCACCGCTACAGCATGAGCACACAGCCGCCAGGACCGACGCCAGCGCTCGGCGCGTCCCCCCGCGCCGAGGTGGAGCCCCCCCTGGCCGAGGGTCGCTACCGGCTGGTCCAGGTGCTGGGCGTCGGCGGCATGGCTTCGGTGTTCCGGGCCTTCGACGAGCGCCTCCAGGTCTACCGGGCGGTCAAGGTCCTGAGCCCGAACCTGGCGGCCCACGAAGCCCTGCGAAAGCGCTTCCAGACCGAGGCCCGCACCATGGCCCGGCTGCACCACCCCCACATCGTCGGCGTGCACGACATCGGGGCCGACGGCAACCGGGTGTTCATCGTGATGGAGATGGTCGAGGGCGGCAGCGCCTGGGACTACCTCAAGCAGCACGGTCCCCTGCCGCCCCGACTGGCCGTGGACATCTGCCTGGCGGTGCTCAACGCGCTGGGGCTGGCCCACGCCAAGGGCGTCATCCACCGGGACATCAAGCCCCACAACGTGCTGTTGGCCCGGGACGGCACGCCCAAGGTCGCGGACTTCGGCATCGCCCACGTGGCGGACAGCGAGAACAAGGGGCTGACCAAGACCGGCTCGGTCATGGGCACCTGGGGCTTCATGGCGCCCGAGCAGCGGGGCGGCGCCAAGGGCGTCGACGCCCGGGCCGACCTGTACGCCGTGGGGGCCACGCTCTATGCCCTGCTGACCGACCAGATGCCGGTGGACCTGTTCGTCGCCGAGCTCGACGACGACCTGCTCCAGGCCATCCCCACGGTGCTCAAGCCCATCATCCAGCGGTCGACCCGCTACCGCCCGGATGACCGCTTCGCGTCCACCGCGGCCATGGCCGCCGATCTGACCGAGGTGTTGGGCAACCTGCCCCCGGTGCCCGATGACCAGCCACCCCTCGGCTACGTCGAGGAGCCGCCTGCCGACGAAGGCCCGGGCATGACGATGGTGCCGCAGAGCACCCCGCGCGTCGCACGGTCCGCCCCGACCTTTGCCGACAATGTCTTCGACGAGTCCGGCGAGCTGCGCCCCTCGGATCGTCACCAGGCCGTGGAGCCCTTGCAGCCCATGGACCCCGAGCGCCAGGACGCGCCGCCGGGCTTCACCGAAGTCCCGGATTCCGGGGGCGACGACGACCTCGACTGGCGTCCCGCCGCCAGTCCCTTGCCACGCATCCTGGGCGTGGGCGCCGTGCTGCTGCTGGTCGGGGGCGGGATCTGGGCCATGGGGCAGGGGGACGACCAGCCTGCAGCGGGGCCAGCGGTCAACGTCGCAGCCACGCCCGGCCCGGGGGCCGCGACTGCACAGCCCGAGCCCGAGCCCGAGCCCGAGCCCGAGCCCGAGCCCGAGCCCGAGCCCGAGCCCGAGGTGGAGACTTTGCGGCCCCCGCCGGCCACCTCCCGGACCACCGCGCCAGCGCCCCAAGCCACCCCGAGCGGCAAGCGGACGGGCAAGGCGGCGCCCAAGACCACCGCCCCGCCCCAGGACACCCCCGCGCCCGCGGACGAGCCCGCGACGGCCCCGCCCAAGGCCGTGGCCACCCCCAGGCCCAAGGCCCCAGCTGCCAAGGAACCCGCCACGACCGGCGTAATCTTCGTCACCGGCGACCACAGCGGGGTCTGGCTGGTGGGCAAGGGCGGGCGCACCTACAAGCCCGGTGAGCCGCTGGAGCCCGGCAGCTACCAGGTCAAGGCGTCCTTTGACGGGGGCAACCCGGTGGTCGCCGGCAAGGCCCGGGTGGCCGCCGGTCAGCGGGTGACCCTCCACTGCGACGCCATGTTCTGGAAGTGTCAGCAGCAGTAGCGGCGGGTGCCCTGACCCTGCGTGGCGTCGACGTCCGCGCGGGCAGCTTCCAGATCCTGCACGGGGTGAGCCTGGCGCTGCGGCCGGGGGAGCTCTGCGGCCTGATCGGCCCCAGCGGGGCGGGCAAGAGCACGCTCATCAAGGTGCTCCTGGGGCTGCGCAAGCCCGCGGCGGGGGACGCCAAGCTCGGGGGCGGACCGGTCACCGACGCCGGCCCCATCGGGTATGTGCCCCAGGACGACGCGCTCCATCGCACCCTGACGGTGGCCCAGACCCTGGACTATGCGTCGGCGCTGCGGCTGCCCGGCGCCACGGACACCGAGCGCCAGGATCGCATCGACCAGGTCTGCCGCCAGGTCGGCCTGAGCGAGCGGCTGGGCGTGCGGGTCGGGCGGCTCTCGGGGGGGCAGCGCAAGCGTGTGTCGGTCGCCCTGGAGCTCTTGACCCGCCCCCCGGTGTTGATCCTGGACGAGCCCACCAGCGGTCTGGACCCCGGGCTCGAGGCGCGCACCATGGGCCTGTTCCAACAGGTGGCGGCGTCGGGCCGCATCGTGCTGGTGGCCACTCACGCCATGCAGAGCCTGGACAAGTGCTCTGCGCTGCTGGTGCTGGTCGCTGGGCGGGTGGCCTACTTCGGGCCTCCGGCCGCGGCGCCGGCGTACTTCCGGGCCAATCGCTACGCCGGCATCTTCGACCAGCTGCCCAAGCGCAAGCCCGGGGCCTGGGGCAAGGCCTGGAACACGTCGAGCGAGCGCACGGCTTTTGCCAGTCGGCCGCGCCCGGCGCTCGGGGGGCCCGTGGCGCCCGCTGCGTCGCCGGCCCCGGCGTCCGCTGAGCCTGCGCCCACGCCGGCGCCTGCGCCCACCGACGACCCCCTGGCTGCCGCCCGGGCCGAGCTCGCCCGGCTCAAGGCTGCTCAGAGCTCGGAGGCCGAGTGAGCGACGCGGCCCTGGCACCTCGGGCCCAGGCCCGGATCCTGGCGGCCCGCTACTGGGCCTGCACCCTGGGGGACTGGCGCACGGTCGTGCTGCTGGTGGCCCAGGCCCCGCTGATCGGCTGGTTCTGCACGCTGGTGTGGGGCTCGATCGAGACCGACACGCCGAGCCTCTACTTCGTGCTCTGTCTCTCGGCGGTCTGGTTCGGCTGCATCAACGCCTGCCGCGAGGTGGTCAAGGAGCGGGCGGTGCTCGAGCGGGAGCGCTTCTTCGGCCTGAGCCTGACCGCCTACATCGCGTCCAAGGTCCAGGTCCTGGCCGTGCTCGGCCTGATCCAGGTCCTGCTGCTCCAGGCGGCGGTCGAGTGGCAGCTGGCCCTCAAGGGCGCCTTCTTCGTGCAGACCCTGGCGCTGTGGGGTGCGTCGCTGTGTGGCACCGGGCTCGGGCTGCTCGTCAGTGCGGCGGCCAAGACCCAGGAGCGGGCGGTCGGCGCCATCCCACTGCTCATCCTGCCGCAGATCCTGTTCAGCGAATTCGCCATCCCAAGGGAGCAGTTCGGCGACGTGGTCACGTGGGTCGAGCGCTTCATGCCGGTGCGCTGGGCCTACGAGGTCTTCACCCAGCTCGCGGCCGACGAGACCGCCTGGGGGGACCTGGTCCTGGCCTTCACGGTGTTGGCGGTGCAGGCGCTCGTGCTTGGATCGCTGGCGGTGGCCGCGCTCGTGCCCCGGAGGGAGACGTGAAGAAGGTCCTGTGGCTGGTCGGACTGCTCGCGGTCGGTGGCGGCGGCTACCTGGCGGCGTCGCACCTGAGCGGCGGCGCCTTTCCGACCCTGGGTCTGCCTCTGGGCGGCGATCTGGGTTGGCTGCGCAAGACCACGATGTCCTTCTGGGAGGACATCCAGTTCAAGGACTTCGAGCGTGCCGCGACCTACCACGCGCCGGACAAGCAGGACGGCGTCGACATCCCGTACCTGATCGAGCGGCTCTTCGGCGTGAAGCCCGAGGGCCTGGACATCATGGAGTACGAGATCGTGATGGCCGAGGTCGACTCCACCGGGCTGCGGGCGCGGGTCAAGACCCGGCTCAAGGTGAAGCTCTTGTTCCTGGACAAGATCAAGTCTCGGGAATTCATGCTCTTCTTCCATCGGGAGACCGTGGACAGTCCGTGGACGATGGAGCTGGAGACGAGCCTGCGCTCGCTGGATGTGGACGAGGACAAGAAGCACTGAGCGGGCGCCGATCACCCGGGTTGAGGCTGGCGAATCGCAGACAAGCCGGACGCCTGGCGGCTACGCTGGGGTCTAGGAGCTTGTAGGGAATTGGGGGCCACCAACCCGGGTTCCGGCGGCGATGGCTGGGCCAACCTCAACCGGGAACCTGCCAGCGTTTAGCCCATGGGAGCCTCGGTGCTTGGTCGACCGGGGTCGCCGAGGCGAGCGCTGGTGGTTTTATGTTCCCTCTTTTCGGGGGGCGTCGGCGTCGAATC